>VOFG01000651.1_pt1 | contig 42001 bp, 44 predicted proteins | sample 5384171 | NCBI WGS metagenome assembly VOFG01 (sample SAMN12384726, study PRJNA508395) | human gut metagenome | isolation source: healthy gut F | host: Homo sapiens
CGGCGGTGCCGTCGGGCAGGCGTACCGCTGCGCGGGGATGGCAAGGCAGGTCTCCGGATAGCGGAAATCCCCCTGCAGGTCAAAGCAGCGGATAGGCTCAAAGCCCGGCTGCTCTTCCCGCCCGGCAAGGCATGCGCGGATGATGCCGGCAAGCTGCAGATAGTCGGTGCGGCTGTCCGCACCAAAGCGGATCACCGCCTGCACAAGGCCGGTGCTGCGGGCCTTTTCCAGCAGCGTGATCTCCTCCTGCAGTGCATCCAGCGCCGCCGCCACATTCTGCACCGGCACCTCCACCGTGCGGCGGGAAGCGCTGCCGCACACCCGGGGAACGCCTTGCAGGGTTCAAGCTGCCGGGCAAGACGGCGGTCATCTTCCAGCAGGGCCTGAATGTCGGCATCCGCTGCGGGCAGGGCGATGAAGGCCGCGTAGCAGCGGTCCAGCCCTGACGAAGCCAGTGCTTCGGCCACGCCATCAGCGGTAAAGGTGCCCAGGAACAGCCCCGAACAGCGGTAGCCACCGCTGAACCAGGACGCCTGCGGTCTGGTCTCGCACTCTGGCAAAAGCGACTGGAACAATGCTGCATTGTCGATGCTGCTGCCGTAGAAGGCGGCTGCACTGCCGTGATCCGTGCGGAACACGAACGCCGAGGCGGCACCGCTCTGGTGGGCGGCACGCAGCCACCGCGCCGCAGCCTTTTGCAGCAGGGCCTTGCCTGCTTCGGGCGGCCCGCTCATGCGGAAGCCGCACATCTGCGTCCAGCGGGAGATGTTGGGGAAAAACGCGCCTGCGTCCACCTGCATGGCGTCAGCATCGACCAGGCCGCGGTTTTGCTTGAGGGCAAGGATCTGGTCGGCCAGCGTCATGGCGCGGCGCAGTTCAGTGCTGTAGGGGTTCATGGCTTACCTCCTTCTTCTGCGGTTGGGAAATACGCTCCGGAATAAGATCCAGAAGCCGATCAGCATGATGAACAAGGGCATGTAGGCTGCGAGCAGTGCCAGCAGGAATGCCGCTACCACTCCGGAGCGGAACAGGTAGACCACCGTGCAGGCAAGGGCCGCAAGCAGCGCTGCCAGCAACCCCAGCGTCAGCCAGATGGCTGTGGCGCTGAGCTGCAGCCCGGGCTTCACCTCTGAGCCGGTGGTAAGGTTGTAGATGGACTTTACCACCCGGTGGCCGCCCTGTTCCTTTGCCCGGATACGCACCTCATCGCCGATCTGGATGCGCCCCAGGCCCACTTGTAGTTGAACTGATATTCACGGTCCGTTCGGCCATGTGCATCGTTGGCAAAGTAGATCATGGGGCCAGTCTCACCGTGGGGGTCACGCCGGGCCGTTGCTGCCGAAGCCGCTGCCTGCTCCGGGTGCCGGTTGTTTTGATAGATCAAATACCCAACTCTGCCCGCAGCCACCACAAAGATTGCCAAAAGCACCCAGCCAATAAGTTCTTCCATAAAGTCTTCCTCCCAAAGTAACTTCAATAAAGATAGGTCAGGCTCCGCAGAAATACCTTCATGTCGCCTGCTCCTTCTCGAAGCCGATCCGCCCAGAGGGGCGACTGAACGAGGAAGGAAAGATGCACCTCTCATAGACATGGCACCGATCATCATTTAGGGACTGCTTGAGCATCTCGTACTGTGCATCGGTCCCCAAAACGAATTCCTTCATAGGCATTTCTCCTTTCTGGCTGCACATTTGCTGTGCTTCGGTCCCAGTATAAAATTTATCCCGGCTGCTTTGAACTAACCGCTGGTTTACACCGCACAAAAAAGAAAAGCGGCCTGCAGACAGGTTGGCCACCCTGTCTGCAGGCCGCTGTGCTCAAAGCCGCCATAAGGCGCTTTGCGATCATCTCCTTTCGTTATTATCTGTCAGACGAATGACCAAGCGAGTTCCGACACCAGATGCCCGTCATGGATCAGCATATTGAGCTGCCTTCCATCCTCGCGAGGCCAGATGGCCTTCTAATCCTATTCGATCAGAACATCGGCTCTTTCCCCATTCTCCAGAAGCAGAGTCACCTTCTGCCAGCTCTCTGACGGGTCACCCTGCCGTTCGTCTCCATGGTGGAAGCCGCCACCGGGCAAGCTCGTCTGCTGCTCGCCGCCGTGGAAGCCACCGCCGGGCAAGCTCGTCTGCTGCTCGCCGCCGTGGAAGCCACCGCCGGGCAAGCTCGTCTGCTGCTCGCCGCCACGGAAGCCGCCGCCGGGCAGGCTCGACTGCTGCTCGCCGCCGTGGAAGCCGCCGCCGGGCAGGCTCGACTGCTGCTCGCCGCCGTGGAAGCCGCCACCGGGCAAGCTCGTCTGCTGCTCGCCGCCACGGAAGCCGCCGCCGGGCAGGCTCGACTGCTGCTCGCCGCCGTGGAAGCCGCCACCGGGCAAGCTCGTCTGCTGCTCGCCGCCATGGAAGCCGCCGCCGGGCAGGCTCGACTGCTGCTCGCCGCCACGGAAGCCGCCGCCGGGCATGCTCGACTGCTGCTCGCCGCCGTGGAAGCCGCCGCCGGGCAGGCTCGTCTGCTGCTCGCCGCCATGGAAGCCGCCACCGGGCAAGCTCGTCTGCTGCTCGCCGCCGTGGAAGCCGCCACCAGGCAGCTGGTTACGGGCGTTCATAGTTTCGTTCTTCATCTTCGCTTCCTCATGGATGTTGTGGGTGTGGATGCGGACCATTTCTGCGTTTGCCATAGGGCAAAGACCTCCGTTTTGTGTGACCACTGGGCTTGGCACCCCGGGTTGGGTGCCAGACCGGCGGAGGTGTATCTTTCAGCATAAGACTTGTGAAGCCTTATGTTGTTTGTATTATAAGCCTCCTGCGCCGGGAAAGGAATCAACCGCTGGTTTACAGGGCTTTTTTCCAGCCACCGGTTTGCGGCACAAAAAGCTCTCAGGTGTCGAAGCGGAGTCCAGCCCTGCCCAGTCCACCTGCAGGTGGCGCAGGTCGCCGGTGCCGCCGCACATCTTGCAGGGCTCTGCACCGAACTCGGGCCGATCCGGGTGCTGGGGCACCCAGAGCGTCTCGTCCATGTAGGCAAAGCACCCGGCGTCCCCGCCCAGCACCTGATCGAACAACTGGATGCCCAGCTGTTCCTTGAGGTCGGGGCAAGGCGGATCCACACAAAGTTGCGGTCTTTCACCGCGTCCAGCATCGTGTTGAAGGGGCTGCCGGGAGCCTCGTGGTACAGCAGGAGCATCAGAGCCAGATACCCCTTTGTGGCGTTCATCCGCTCGGTGGCGAAGATGGGGCAGGCCGAGGAGTCCACGTCGTTCTGGTAGCCGTGTTCGTATTGCTCGAACCGGCTGCGCAGCAAACAGCGCGGGCAGCTGGCCGTCACACCGGGGTAGAGGAAGATCAGCTCCGCAGCCGCACCATGTGCGTACATCATGGCTGCCAGATACGGCATGCCGTACTTCAGCGCCAGCGACGTTTCTGGGCTGGTTATCAGTGCAGCCAAGGATCAGGTAATCGGTAACTTTGCGACCGGGGAAGCGGTCGAGGTATGAACGCTTCATCACTCATGGCATCGTCCAGCGCACGCGGGATGCAGAGCACCTGTGCGTCCGGGTTGATATCGCGGATGCGGTCGCGGATTACCTCGACCTTTTGCGGCCCATCTCGGAGATGAATACGGCCTGCGTCGCTACGTTGGAGGGGCTGACGATGTCCGGGTCCATGAGGATGAAGTTGCGCAAGCCCGAGCGGGCGCAGTTTTCCAAGAAACTGCGTGCCCCGCCCACGCCAATGCAGACCACCACTTTCTGCTCCAGCACCTTCTGGGGGGTAGAGCGAACGCACCTTGCCGAAGTAATCCGGGGTCTCGGCAGGCTGTGCGGGGGCCTTGGCTACAGGGGCTTCGGCAGGCGTTTCAGGCTGCTCCTGTGCTTCCAGCGAAGCGCGGTATGCGTCCATCTCCGCCACAGAGTATTCCCTGTGCCACGGGGCAAACGTGCACAGCGCATAGCGGCTGCCGCTTTCCGCCCGCAGCACATGATCCAGATCCACGGTCAGAGTATCGCCCTTGAGGTGCACGATGTAGAAATACAGCGTGAACAGCCCCTTGCGGGCAGGCCGAAGGATGGGCAGGTAGAAGAAGTCCTGCTCAAAGAAGCGCAGATGGATCAGCGCCGTGGAAATATCGTGGTAGGAGGGGCGGATGCAGCCGCGGGGGTGGCTGTGGTAGATGCCGGTAACGCGGTAGCCTTTCTCGGCCCAGTCGTGGAACACCTTTGTCATGGAATCCACATCGTAGTAGAAGGTGCCCGGCGTGTTGCGGGAGAGGGCATCGAAGTGGCACAGGTCCACCAGCGCCATATCCCCGGTGCTGCCCATCATGCCGCCGGTCTCGGGGGCGTAGCGGCCCACATTGCTTCGGAAGTCCGCCAGCACCTGGCGGGAAAAGCGGACCGTAGGCTCCGCCGGTTTTTCCGGGCAGGGCAGCTGGTTCTGGCTCTCCCGCACGGGGTCGCTTGCCAGCTGGCGGGTCAGACGGTCGGCAGAGCTGCACGCAAGGCTGCGCACCGCGGCAGCACCGGCTTCAATGTTTGCAAAGAACTCGTTACGCATGGTATTCTCCTCTCTCTTAAGCAAGATCGAACTGGATCTTGCGCAGTGAACCGCTGAGGGCTGCCGACTTCCCGGCCAGAACCTCCTGCGGGTGGCTCAGTTGCAGGTGCAGCAGCTGCCGGCCCACCGATGCCCGGACGTTCCCGGCGCGGGTGCGGGCACCGTAAGCCGTATTGAAGTCAAGGAACTCGTTGAGCAGTGCCGGGTCGATGGAGCGCAGCTTGATGTCGTAATTCGCCAGCTCCTGACGAATAAACTTGATCACGATGCGCGCATTGGCCTCGGGGCTAAGCTCCTGGTAGACGATGTAGTTGGCGATCTTGCCGCTGATCTCGGGCCGGTGGCAGTATTTGGTGAAGGCATCGCGGCAGGTCTCGGTGCGCTCGAAGTCACCGGCTGCCCGGTACTTGTCCATGGGGATGGGGAGATTTGAGGTGAAGATCAGGATGCAGCGGCTGAGGTCGATGGCGGGGGAATTGTCCGCCATGCCTAGCTTGCCGGTGTCAATGGCCTCCATGAGCCCTTCCACCACCTTGGGGTCGCTCTTCTCGATCTCGTCGATGACGATGATCTGGTAGGGGTTCTGCCGCACGGGGTCCAGCACTGTGGGCTGGCCGTGGCCGACGTAGCCCGGAGGCGCGCCGAAAAAGCGGTTCACGGTGTGGGAGCTTGCAAACTCGCTGCCCGCAACCTCGATGCAGCCGTACTCGGTGCCGTAGATCCCGGTCAGTATCTTCGCAAGCGACTTTGCGGTCTCTGATTTGCCTGTTGCTGTGGGGCCAAGCAGCATCACGGTGAGGATCTTCTCCTTCTTCTGCATCTTGTGCACCGCCACCAGCTCCGCGATGTCGTTCAGGGCATCATCCTGCCCAAAGACATGCTTCTTGAGCGGACCGCTGATCTTTTCCGGGTCCACAAGTTGGGGCTGCTCCCCGCACCAGCGGAAGGGGCCGCTGCACCAAACAGGGGCTGCAGCGCATACAGGAACTCGACCATATCCTGCATGCAGACAAAGCGTACCTCGCCCTGCTCCAGCAGGCTACAGAACTTTGCATCCTGCACCGTGGTCTTGATGCCGTAGTCGATGTAGAGGATATAGACGCTGCTGTTCTTTTCAAAGCCCAGCCGTGCCGTGCCCGGCGTGCAGCCGGGGGCAGCACGCAGTGCTCAAACACATGGCAGCGGCCATCGGCCAGCAGTGCTTCCAGCCAGTCGAACTGTGCAGCCGTGCCAAAGACAAATTCTTTCATTGCTAAGCTCCTTTCAGCCGAAGAAGGCACCGATCAGTGCCAGAACGATTGCAATGGCGGCCACCCAGCACACCACGGTGGCCACCGAGTAAGCCACCGGGAGAATGAAGAACCCTCCGATCAGGAATGCGCAGGACACGCCAATGCTGCCCGAGATGGTGCGGCAGGTGCAGATCTTCCATGCGGCCACGCCGATGTAGACCAGTACCAGCGCAATGGTGGTGAACTCAATGAAGCTGCTCATAAAGCATCCTCCTTTCAGGCTGCATCGCGCTCGCCGTCAAAGCGGCGGGCAGGCACTGCTTCCAGCAGCTCGTCGGCGGCTTTTGCTGCACCCAGCTCATACCGGCACACATACTCGATCTGTGCAGGCAGACGCTGGAACAGTTTGTTCAGCAAAAAGTTGCTGTGGTCCGCACGGGAAGTGTAGAGCTGGCCGAGGGTGATGCTGTGGGTCATGCAGGTGTCTTCATCGCAGACCAGACGGCCGTTCGCTTCAAAGAAGTGGTAGACCGTGGCTGCGTATTTCTTCATGCTGAGCAGGTAGGCGATCTCCTTGCTGCCAGCAGGCTGGTAGTAGAAGTTGTGTGCGCCAACATACCGCACCGGTCTGCCGGGTCTCTTTGCCAGCGGTGCACGCACGGTGACACAGAGGATGCGGTCTTTATCCTTCTTGCAATTGATGTTTTTCATGGTGGTTCCTCCTTGCGTTTCCAGCTTGTATGCGGCTTTGTTTCGGCTGTCTTGCGACCCCGCCGTGATCATGGTCAAAGTATACTGCCGATGCCAAAAACCACTATATACCAGCGGTTAACCCCGTGCAAAAGCACTCTGCAACGCAAAAAACGCCGCAGGCATGAAACCTGCGGCGTTCAATAGAAGATCATAATAAAAAACGACGGGCTGATCCCCGTCTGCGGCCTCCCTTGCGGACTGCCGGTAAGTACAGATCAGCTCGTCGAGCGTGCAGCCGTACAGCTCCCGCAGGAACACCATGTGCGACAGAGTTGGCAGTTTTTTGCCGCTCTCCCACATGCTGATGCTCACCCGGGAAGCCGGGTCGCCTCCATCCGTCAGAATGCCCGAGAGCCCTTCCTGCGTCAGGTGGTTGGCGTTGCGGTACTGCTTCAGCCTTGCGCCAGTTGCAGCAGGGTCCACCCCCATAAGCCATGCGGTTGCATAATTCACGGTAAGTTTGTTTTCCATGATCTTTCCTCCTGATCGTTTTTGACGTGTGAGCCTTGCGGCTCCGAAAAAAAAAATTCACGCTGCGATCAATGGAAGGATCAACCCTGTTCAACTATCTATAGTCTAGCAGATACAAGATGCCCTTGTCAAGAAAAAAACAGACCCTGTATACTAGTGGTTTACAGAGCCTGCTTCTGGTTCTTGGAATATGCAATCAGAAAAATCTCGAAAGCAGTTTGAACGACATTGAAGATATCATTTCCATAAGATAAGAAAAGAACTTATAAAATAAGAGGACACAGCTATAGCAAGAACCAAAGGCAGTAAGAACGGAACACATTCAACGAAATCAAAGGACAATTATTCAGAACGGATTGCAACAAAAAGGGCAAAGAAAGAGCAGGTTACTGATATGTACCCCCAATACTGGGTGTCCAGTATTGGGGTACATATCACAGAGCACATGATACGCTGGCCGTTTTTGTTTGCCACCATTGCGGCAGATCCTGGTTTCTGCCGCAAATTGCATCAGATCCCGCCGTTTGCTCAATGAGTATTTCCCGCCGTCCCGTTATACTGGGAGGAAATGGAATGAAACGATGGAGGAACAGACCATGAAATACGGTGTCATCGATGTGGGTGGCGGCCTGCGGGGCATTTACGGCGCTGGCGTGCTGGACCGCTGCTTGGAGGAGAACCTCCGCTTCGATCTCTGCATCGGCGTTTCGGCGGGCAGCGCCAATATGGCGTCCTATCTGGCAGGCCAGCATGGGCGGAACAAGCCCTTTTACGATGAATACTCCTTCCGCAGGGAATACATGAGCGTGCACAACCTCATCCGCAAGCACTCCTATCTCGATCTGGACTATGTCTACGGCACCCTCAGCAATGCAGACGGCGAGAATCCGCTGGATTACGCGGCGCTTGCCCGCAGCCCGGCAGAGCTCTGCGTGGTGGCCGCTAATGCACAGAACGGCGAGGCGCAGTATTTCACCAAGGCAGACCTCCACCCGGACGACTACCGCATCCTCATGGCGTCCTGCTGCATCCCGGTCATCGACCACTGCGTCATCGACGGCGTCATGCGTGCCTTATTTTGATGGCGGCTTGGCCGACCCCGTCCCGCTGGAATGGGCCTTTGCCCACGGCTGCGACCGGGTGGCTCTCATCCTGACCAAGCCCATCGGGCAGGTGAGTAGTGATGCCCGGGACAAGCATCTGGCACACCTGCTGCAGTCGCATTACCCCGCTGCAGCCGAGGGGCTGCGCCGCCGGGTAGGGGCGGTACAACACGGCTGTCCAGCGGGCGCGGGAGCTGGAGCGACAGGGCCTTGTCTGCATCATCGCCCCGGACAGCACCGAGGGAATGTCCACCCTGACCAAGAACCGCGCCGGCCTTGAAAAATGTACGCCAAAGGCAAACAGGACGCCGAAGCGCTGGTGCGTTGGATGCAAAACACCAAACAAGATGAATCGGTGGGCACCTAGAGATGAAACCCGTTCACTTCCCTTGACAATATCCGCCCCGGACATTATAATATAATATATACATACAGACAAAGGAGCCTAGAGCAGTATCGCTCTGGGCTGAATGCTCTGCTTCACGAATGGTTCACGAGCCTCGGTGAGATCGACTACAAAGCCCGCATTCCCAAAGCAGCTTCCGGCAGCGATGCGAGCGTTTCGGAAGCGGACCTTTCATGGACGGCAGATGCAGATTATCTGGGAGAAGCACTGGTAGGTGACCTCGCCAAACTGCCGACAATGCTTCCCACAAACCTTGACCGGACCCATGCGCCCGTCTTCTTTGATTCGCTGGGGGTTCCGGATTTTTCCAACGAACCTGAACACGGGTCGGACTACACCGACCCGGACTTCCGGCTGCTGGGGCTGTTCCGGCTTTGGAATGCGCTGGACTACTATGCCCCTTACCTGCATTTGCTCGACTGCGATTGGGATGCCGTCCTTCTGGAAGCCATTCCAACGATGTTGGATGGCACCGACCGGGAAAGCTACGAAGCTGCCCTTGCGTCCGTTACGGGAGAACTTCAGGATGCACATGTCTGGTGGAGCAGTACGGTGGAGGGCACAAAGCTTTCGTACCGCGCCAACCCCGGCGGCTACTATCTTCCCGTTCCTGTTTCCGATGTGGGTGGTCAGTTGGTCGTGACCGGCACGGCGGACAACTGTCCCTTGAAAAAAGGCGATGTTCTGGTTTCCATCGACGGGGAAACCATCGACGAGTTAGCTGCCGAAAAGAAGCCTTATTATTCTCCAGAGAGGACATGCTTCTGACAAATGCGTGGCGGGCCATTGTGAATTCTGAGACAGAAACGATGGAGGTCGTCGTTCAGCGCGGAGGTGAGGAGTGCTCCTTTTCCGTGACCGGCTCGGAGCATTCCGTCTCCCACACGAAAAGTGTTTTGAACGGCTTGGATGCTTTTCAAGTCGTTGGTGGCAGTATCGGTGTGCTCAACCCCGGCGTCCTCGAATCGGAAACAGAGCTTTGCAACGCCATGGAAGAGCTGCGGAACACGGATGCACTCATCATCGATCTGCGGCAGTATTCCGAGGTCATGGGGCTCTATTTCTATATCCCGACCAGTTACCAGCCCGCCATTGTTGTGGCAAAACCAAATGCCGCCGCTCCCGGAACTTTTACGAAGGACCCCATCTCCTGTGGTTACGACTCCAGCCTTTTGACCTACTCGCAGAGTTATTATCCCTATGAAAAACCGGTTGTAATCCTTATGGATAAAAATTCCGTCAGCCGAAGTGAATATCTGATCACCATTCTCAAACGGGCGGACAATGTGACGGTCATAGGGGAAGCTTCGACCGGTGCCGACGGCAATGTTGCCTTTCTGCCCCTCCCCGGCGAACTTCAATTGCAGTTCACTTCCTTCGGTATTTATGAAATGGACGGTACTCAGACGCAGTGCACCGGCATCCAGCCTGATGTTGCGGTGCACTACACTGCTGAGAGAATCCGCGAAGGCCGCGATGAGATCATGGAAGCGGCACTCGACCGGTTGCGCCGTTCCTAAAAGATCTCACATAAAAAGGCACCCTGCCGGGCGTGTTCCGGTCAGGATGCCTTTGCAGTTTTTGCTTTGTTTTTCAGAGCTGCTGTTCCACGAAATCGCCGATGTCCGCAAAGACTTCCAGCTTGTTCGTCTCCACCAGAAGCTCATGGCGGGCGCCGGGGTAGAACTTGACCCGGACGTTCCGCATCCCGGCGTTCTTCATGCTTTCCACGGCCCGCTTGACGCCCGCGCTCCGCTCGCCCACGGGGTCCGCGTCCCCGGCGAGGAAGAGCACCGGCAGGTTCTTCGGCATCCGGTCGAGGAAGGCTGGGTCGTACAGGCGGAGGATGCCGCTGAACATGCTGTAGTAGGCGTTGAGGGTGAAGGTGAAGGTGCATCGCTCATCGGCGAGGTACTTGTCCACCTCGGTGTGGTCGCGGTTGAGCCAATCGTGGGTGGTGCGGCCCTCCAGCCCCTTATTGTAGCCGAGGAAGGAGAGCTTCGCCACCAGCTTGCTGCGGTGCTGCCAGCCGAAAAAGACGGCCAGCACCCGGCAGACGGCCCGCGCGAAGGTGACCAGCGCCTTGGGCTGGAAGCCGGTGCCCATGATAATGGCACCGTCCAGCTCCTCGCCCCACTCGCAGAGATACTGCCGGGCATAGAACGAGCCCATGCTGTGCCCCAGCAGGAAATACGGCACGCCGGGGTAGAGCTGCTTTGTCAGCTTGGTCACGGAGTGAAGGTCCTCCAGCACGGCGCGGTTGCCGTCCGGCTCGGCGAAATAGCCGTAGTCGGCCTTGGTGCGGATGGAACCGCCGTGGCCCAGATGATCGTTGCCGGTCACAAGGATGCCCCGCTGGGCCAGCGATTCGGCCAGCGGTTTGTAACGGTCAATGAATTCCACCATCCCGTGTGAAAGCTGCAAAATAGCGCGCACTTCCCCTCCGGCACGCAGCGGAACGCATGAAGCGTCCGCCCCGGCACCGTAGAGGGCAGTGTCAGGTCGATCATCTGGCTCATAGAGTCTCTCCTTTTATTACAGGCCCAAGGTTGTCGATTCCGCGTACGATTCCGGTACTTTTCATATGATGTGCTTCTCCTTTGATGTGCTTCTCCTTTATTTACGACGCAGGGGTTCCTCATTTTCCATCTTTTTCCGGGCCACAATGCCCGGCGTTGATCCGCCACAGGAAAATTGTACCAGCGTCGTACGCCCAGTATACAAAATCCATCCCGCTTCGTCAATGATTGCGGTCGGTTTCGACAAAAACTTCTTCCTTTTCTTGGGAAAGCCACCAGTATTCCCGGTCTCGCGCTGCCGCTGGGCAGAACAAACGCTCTTTCAGGCAGTTTTATGTGGAATTGGGCTGAATCGGCCGCGCTGTTCTTCCCGACTGCCCCAGTGCATTTGAGTCCATGCGCCGTTTTCCTCCGGGAGGAAAACATACCAGTAAACCATTTTTTTCCTCGCCCGGCCTGATCTCCACGGACGCGGCATCGACTGCCGCCACGATCGGCCTCCAGATGCGCTCATTCTTGTCTGTTTCGACCCATGCACCCAGCGCGTCTTCGGCTTCACCCGCCAACAGCCGGTTTGCGTCCATGCCGTCCGTTGCATTGCTGGGCGTGACCGAGCCGAGCTCTGCCAGCGTGTGCTTCAGCTGCGCCTTGTGAGCCGTCTGGTTCTCAGCGTGGGTCTGGATCACGATCAGAGTGCCCGGCTTCCCTTGGCACTGAACCGAAACGCTGCGGTGATTCCAGACCTCATAAACCAGCGCCAGCGCATCCCCGATGACCTCCGGTTCAGGTTCCGGCTCCGGCTCTGGTTCGGGCTCTGGTTCCGGTTCCGGGGCGGGGTCCTGCTTCGGGGAATCGTCCGTTACCGTATCCGCCGGCGGCAGGATGGGCGGCGGCACCGCGCTTTCGCTGCCGCTGCACCCGGCCAGCAGCACCGCAAGACAGAACAGAACGGCTATCCGGCCGAGGCGCTTGCGAAAATCCGGTCGTTCCATCGTCTCATACTGCCTCCTTGCTCGAAAATCCAAAATCGCACAAATTGACCGGCTCGTCGGACGAGGTGCAGGAGGAGGACACGACCCAGTGGGCCGTCCTCAGCAGTGACCCGCTGATGATCGATGGCATCACCGACACCTCGGCCAAGTATGCCACGGCGATGGCCAACGGCTCGCTGAACATCGTGTTCAACGGGGTATGGAGCCGCCAGACCGACTACTTCACCGCCCCGAACGGGATGATCTCAGTCTACGGCTGCGGTACCGCCGAGGGTGTCCAGAAGTTCAAAATCTCGCTGTGGAAAAAGGTCGATGGCGGCGCAGAGTATGTGGACAACACCACCTTCTACTTCGTCACCGACGGCCAGAACTACCACTGCGACATCGGCAACCTCGACCCCAATGCCAGCTACCGACTGACCATCTCTTATGATTCCAGCAAGTATTACCTCTATGGTCTGCTCAAGGTGGAGGGAATCGGCTGATGAATACCCAAACCAAACATTCTCTGATGCTGATGCTCTGCGCCTTTATCTGGGGCACGGCCTTCGTGGCCCAGAGCGCGGGTTCCGGCATGGGAGCCTATTCGTTTCTGGCCGGGCGGAGCTGGCTGGCCGTGATCGTGTTGCTGCCCACGGTGCGGGCGTTCGACGCCGTGCACCGCAAGCAGGGCGTTCCCTTCAGCGGGCCCGCCACCAACGCCGAGCGCAAAACGCTTTTGATCGCGGGTCTGATCTGCGGCACCCTTCTGTTTGCGGCCAGCGCGGCCCAGCAGATCGGCATCACCATCAACCCGTCCACGGCCAAGGCCGCGTTCCTGACGGCGATGTACGTTGTTCTGGTGCCGGTGTTCGGGCTTTTTCTGGGCCGGCGGGGGAACGTGCAGCTCTGGCTGAGTATGGTCATCTCGGTGGGCGGGCTATACCTGCTCTGCATGAAGAACGGCTTCGGCGGCATTGAGACCAGCGACTGGATACTTCTCAGCTGCGCCGTGCTGTTCAGTTTTCAGATCATGGCGGTGGATCATTTTTCGCCCCTCGTGGACGGCGTGCGGCTGAGTCTGCTGCAATTTTTTGTCGTGGCTGTGGAGAGCACCGCAGCGGCGTTCCTCTTTGAGACACCTGCGCTGGCCGAGTTCGGGGCCAACTGGCTGCCGCTGATCTACTGCGGCGTGCTGTCCAGCGGCGTGGCCTATACGTTACAGATTCTGGGCCAGAAGGAGCTGAACCCCGCCATTGCCAGCCTCATCATGTGTCTGGAAAGTGTGTTCAGCGCCCTCGGCGGCTGGCTGATCCTGCACCAGCGCCTCTCTGTGCGGGAGGGCTTCGGCTGCGTGCTGATCTTCGCGGCTGTGGTGCTGGCCCAGCTGCCGGTGGAGGAGTGGCGGAAATGCCGGGCCGGAAACCGGAAGTGACCCTGCGCACCGCGGGCGGCATCAACTACGAGGCCGCCCGCCGGAGGGTGAAGAACCTGAACATCCGCGTCCGGCTGGACGGCACCGTGGCCGTCAGCATCCCGCTGGGGTGCAGCTGGGCGGACGCTGACCGCTTGGTTTTGGAGCGGCGGGAGTGGATCGAGCGCTCGAAAGCCGAGCTTACTGCCCGGCAAGCCAAGATGTACCGTCAGCCCCTGCCCGAAAAAGCGGAGGCGCTGGCCCATTTCACCCGGATGAGCGACGAGGTCTACCCGGCCTTTGCTGCCGTGCTGGGCGGGCAGAAGCCTACCATCAAGGTGCGGGATATGACGAGCCGCTGGGGGGTCTGCGTGCCCGCAAAGCGGCAGATCACCTTTGCGCTCCAGCTTTATAATATGACCGCTGCGGCGCAGATCTATGTGGTAGTACATGAGTACTGCCATTTTCTTGTGCCCAATCACAGCATGGCCTTCTGGGCGCAGGTGGAGCGCATTCTGCCGGATTGGAAAGCGCGGCGGATGTTATTAAAATAGCCCTCTCAGGCGCTTCGCGCCAGCTCCTCTAGAGTGGGAGATTTTGACAGATCGGGAACGTATAAAAAGAAGCGCCCTGTGGGCAAGGGCGGATAGTACAGGAGTGGAAAAACTGTGTCGAATGAAAAGAACACCGGCGACAAATATTCAAAGCTGGCCGGAAATACCATCACCTTTGCGATCTCAAGCTTTTCGTCAAAGCTGCTGACGCTGCTGGTCCAGCCGTTTCTGACCTATGCAATGGCCGAGATCGCCGACCTTGGCCTGTCCAAGATCCTGAGCCAGTACGCAAACCTGCTCATCCCCTTTGTGTCGATGGGAATGTCCAATGCCATCATCCGCTTTGGTCTGGACAAGGGCAACAGTGAAAAACAGGTATTCACCAACGGTCTGCTGACCATCCTCGGCGGCTTCGGCATCTTGGTGCTCTGCTGGCCGGTGGCGCAGTTCCTGCCCGATATGGCGCAGTACGGAATGCTCATCTACATCTACGTTCTGATGAGCTGTCTGCGCACCCTCTGCACCCAGTTCGTGCGCAGCCGCCAGTGGAACAAGCTGGTGGCCGTGGACGGCGTGCTCTGCACCGTGGCGACCATGGCATTTTATGTGCTGTATCTGCTGGGCTTCAAGTGGGGCGCCAACGGCTACCTGCTGGCTATCATCAGCGGCGACTTCGTCAGCGTGCTCTTCCTCAGCTTCACCGGCAAGCTCTGGAACTTTGTGGAGTTCAAGGGCATCAACCGCGACCTGTGGAAGCAGATGCTCCGCTTCTCGCTGCCCATGATCCCGGCTCAGATCAGCTTCTGGGTCATCAATGCATCCGACCTGTTCTTCGTGCGGGAGATGTGCAATGGCCTCGACGGCAACAATGGCGAGGCGTGGAGCGGCTTGCTCTCCACCGGCTACTTCCTGCCCACCATTTTGACCACGCTGGGCCTGATCTTCTACGACGCATGGCAGCTTTCCGCCGTAACGGAGGAGGACGGCCGCGCCAAGTTCTTCACCAAGATCTTCCGCACCTATTCCAGCGTGCTGTTCTGCTGTGCGGCGGGCATCATCTGGCTCTGCCGCCCGGTCATGCACATCATGAAATCGAATTACTACTATGCGTGGCACTTTGTGCCCTTCCTGACGCTGGCGTCCACCTGCAGCTGCTTCAACCAGTTCCTGAACAGCGTCTACGTCGTCAACAAGAAGTCCAGCCACAGCCTGTGGACGATGCTCTCCAGCGCGGTGAGCAACTGCATCATGAACTATTTCTTCATCAAGTGGTGGGGCCCTATCGGTGCGACCTTCGCATCCTTCCTCGGCCTTGGGCTGGTGTTCACCCTTCGTGCGCTGGACGCCCACAAGATGATCGGCATGTCCATCCATCCCGCGCGGGTGGCGGTCAACTTTGGGGCGCTGATGTGTGAAGCCTTCGTCCTGCTGGCAGGGGTGCCCCTCTACGGCCTGTGGACCGGCCTCATCACCGCCGCCATCATCCTGTACAATTTCGCCGGTGTCTGGGCTATGGCCCGCCTCCTCCTGCCGAAAATTTTCGGCCAGCGCGGCAAGGCGCTGGTCAATGCCGTGGATGGCTGGGCGAAACCGAAAAAGGCGTAAAAGCGTATATAAAAATCAGGAAAGGCGTCTGCCGTGCTGGCAGACGCCTTTCGTGTTATCCGATAAAATAGAGGCTCACAACATTTTTTCCAACCGCTCGCGGATGGCTTGGATGAAGCCGATGCTGTCCACGGGGGTGGGGGTGATGCCCTCGGCGAGGCCGCAGAGGTCCTTGGTCATGATGCCGTCGTTCAGGGTCTGGAGGCTGGCGGCTTCCAGCGCCTCACCGAAGCGGACGAGGTCGGGCAGGGCGTCCAGCTCACCGCGCTTTTTCAGCGCACCGCTCCATGCGAAGATGGTGGCCATGGGGTTGGTGGAGGTGGATTCGCCCTTGAGGTACTTGTAGTAGTGACGGGTGACGGTGCCGTGGGCAGCCTCGAACTCGTACTTGCCGTCCGGGCTGACGAGGACGCTGGTCATCATGGCGAGAGAACCGAAGGCCGTGGAGACCATGTCGCTCATCACGTCGCCATCGTAGTTCTTGCAGGCCCAGATGAAGCCGCCCTCGCTGCGGATGACGCGGGCCACGATGTCGTCGATGAGGCTGTAGAAGTATTCGATGCCGGCGGCCTCGAACTTGGCCTTGTACTCGGTGTCATACACCTCTTGGAAGATGTCCTTGAAGGTGTGATCGTATTTCTTGGAGATGGTGTCCTTGGCGCCGAACCAGAGGTCCTGCTTTTTATCCAGTGCGTAGTTGAAGCAGCTGCGGGCAAAGCTGCGGATGGAAGTGTCCTTGTTGTAGGAGCCTTGGAGCACGCCGCCGCACTCGAAGTCGTAGACCGTGGCGGTCTGCTGGGAGCCGTCCGCGCCGGTGAAGCGCAGCTCCGCCTTGCCGGGGCCGGGGATGCGGAACTCGGTGGCCTTGTACACGTCGCCGTAGGCGTGGCGGGCAATGGTGATGGGCTTTTTCCAGAACTTGACGGCGGGCTTGATGCTGTCGATCATGATGGGGGCGCGGAACACAGTGCCATCCAGCGCAGCGCGGATGGTGCCGTTGGGGCTCTTCCACATCTCGTGGAGCTTGTACTCATCCATCCGCTGCGCGTTGGGGGTGATGGTGGCGCACTTGACGGCCACGCCGTACTTCTTGTTGGCCTCGGCGGCGTCGATGGTCACTTGGTCGCGGGTGGCGTCGCGGTTGGGCAGACCGAGGTCGTAGTACTCGGTCTTCAGATCGACGTAAGGCAGGAGAAGCTCGTCCTTGATGAGCTTCCAGAGCACACGGGTCATCTCGTCGCCGTCCATCTCCACAAGGGGGTGGTCATTTTGATCTTTTCCATGATGGTTTCCCTTTCCTCTCTACAAAAATCAAAAAATCTAGCGAAGACTCCGGCGGCACTGCCAGATGCGCACCGGAGGTTCGGCTTTATTTGCGGTAGGAAGCAGCCAGCTTTTCCAGAGCCGGGAGGCTGCGCTCGACCTTTTCGGTGTCGATGCAGTAGGCCAGACGTACATAGCCCTTGACGCCGAAGGTGTCGCTGGGGACGAGGAGCAGGTCATACTGCCGTGCCCGCATACAGAAGGCGTTGGCGTCCTCTTCCAGCGCTTTCGGGAAGATGTAGAAGGTGCCGCCGGGGCGCTCGACCTCAAAGCCAAGGGCCTTGAGCTTGTCGTACAGCAGGTTCATGTTGGTCTCGTAGACGGACAGGTCGCTGGTGACATTCAGACAGCGGCTCACGGCCCGCTGGATGATGCTGGGCGGGCAGTTGTGGCCGGTGAAGCGGGAGATCTGGGCCATCATATCCACGAGAACGTCCTCGCCTTCGCAGCCGGGGCGGACCGCCACATAGCCCAGACGTTCGCCCGGCAGACTGAGGCTCTTCGAGAAGGAAAAGCAGGTCAGGGTGTGGGGGTAGAACGCGGCGGGGTAGGGGACGGCTTTCCCGTCAAAGGCGATATCACGGTAGGGCTCGTCGCTGACGAGGAAGATGGTGTGGCCGTAGGCGCGGCTCTTCTCGGCCAGCAGCTCGGCCAGCCGGGTCAGGGTCTCGGCGGAGTAAACGACGCCGGTGGGGTTGTTGGGGGTGTTGATGAGCACGCAGGTGACCTTTTCGGTCAGCATCTGCTCAAAGGCGTCGAGGTTCGGCTGGAACGCCGGGGCCTGCGGCGGCACTACCTTGAGGCGGGCCCCGGTGCCCTCGACGTAGGGGCCGTACTCCGGGAAGTAGGGCGCAAAGGTCAACACCTCGTCGCCGGGCTGGGTCACGGCGCGGATGGCGTGGGCGATGGCACCGGCGGCACCCGTGGTGGGGAAGATGTGCTTCTGCTGGTAGGGCAGAGCAAAGGTCTTGGCCAGATGCTTTGCCACGGCGGTGCGGAAGCCGGGGTCGCCCTGACTGGGGCAGTAGCCGTGGAGGTCCACCGGTTCCTCGGTGTCCAGCAGGTTCTGCATCGCCAGCGTGAACTGCGGCGGGCAGGGCACGCTGGGGTTGCCCGGCGAGTAATCACAGACGTTTTCATAGCCGATCTCGGCGGCGCGCTGCTTGCCGTACATGAAAGTCTCGCGGATGACGCTCTTGTGGTTCAGCATTCCGCGGTAGGTTTCGTTCAGCATAAATACTTCCCCTGTGAACGATCTTATTTTTGCGGAGCGACGGAATAGCTCTGCTCCAGTTTGATGATGCAGCTGTATTTGGGATCCTGTTCGGTGACGAAGCGGCACATCTCAGCCATGGCAGCGTCGGTGTCGCCGGTGTAGCCCGCCGGGAAAGTGAGGTCGAACAGGACGTTGGTGTGGCTGCCGCCGGGGACGATGCGCAGATCGTGGATGGAAAGCTGGGGGTCCAACTGGCGGAGGTGCTCCGTCAGCCGGGTGCGCAGCACCCCCACGGCGGCGTCCGAGGTCACGATGGGGTCATAGTGGATGGTGACCTGCAAATTGTCTTTTTTCAGAAAATCCCGCTCGATGTTGTCGATGACGTCGTGGGCGGCCAGCGGGTCGGCCTCGGCGGGGAACTCGACGTGGAGCGAAGCGAACTGATGCCCCGGGCCGTAGTCGTGGACCATCAGGTCGTGGACGCCCAGCACCCCCGGGTAGCTCATGACGGTGTGCTCGATGTGCGCCACCAGCTCCGGCGAGGGCGTTTCGCCCAGCAGGGGGCTGAGGGTATCCATGACGAGGCCCCAGCCCGACCAGAGGATGAACGCAGCCACCGCTACGCCCATGATGCCGTCGATGACGTTCCAGCCCGTAACGCGGCAGAGGATGGTGGAGAGCAGGACAGCACCGGTGGTCAGCACGTCTTTGCGGCTGTCGGCGGCGGTGGCCAGCAGCGTTTCGGAAGCGATGCGCTGACCCACCGTGCGGTTGAGGCGGCTCATCCAGAGCTTGACGGCGATGGAAACGGCCAGCACCCCAAGGCTGAGCCAGCTGAAAACGACCGGCGTGGGGTGCAGGACTTTGCCGATGGACTCCTTGCCCACCGAAAGGCCGATGGCAAGGATGGTCACGCTGACCACCAGACCGGCGAGGTACTCGTAGCGGGCGTGGCCGTAGGGGTGCTCCGCATCTGGGGCCTTGGAGGCCAGCCGGAAGCCGATGAGGCTGACGACGTTGGACGAAGCGTCCGAGAGGTTGTTCAGCGCATCGGCCATGATGGCGATGGAGCCAAACAGGGTGCCCACCGTCAGCTTGCCGACGCAGAGCAGGATATTGCAAGCCATCCCCACAAGGCTGGCCAAGTTGCCGTAAGCGGTGCGGACCGCCGGGTCCTTGGTGTCGGAGGGATGCTTGATGAACAGGCGGATCAAAAGCTGGGTCATACCGGTTTCTCCTGATACGGATGAATTTTGTCGGTGGAATGACTTGGAACTAGTATAACATTTTACTTTAGCGTTGTGAAGCGTTTTGCGATGAAAGCGCGGCTTGTTACAGCGCTGTTATATGAAATTTCGTCTTGTTCCGCAGACGCAAAATAGCCCCCAAGGCGGCATCTGGGCCGGTTGGGGGCTGCGGTTTTATGGGGTTTTACAAGGGCCGCCGGAACGCTCAGACATTCTTGGCGGAGGGCTTGCTGAGGTTTACGCTGCGGATGATCTTGCGCACGGGCAGGATGCTCTTGGCGTTCATGGACAGCTCGTCCACGCCCATCCGCAGGAAGGTCTCGGTCAGGGCGGTGTCCGCGCCCAGCTCGCCGCAGATGCCGACCCAGATGCCGTGGCGGTGGCCCGCCTCGATGGTCATCTGGATGGCTTTGAGCACAGCCGGATGGTGCGGATCAAAGAAGGGCTCCAACTTGGCGTTCTGGCGGTCCAGCGCGCAGGTGTACTGGGTCAGGTCATTGGTGCCGATGGAGAAGAAGTCGCACTCGGCGGCCAGATCATCGGCGATGAGGACGGCGGCGGGGGTCTCGATCATGGTGCCGACCTCGATGTTGTCGCTGAACTTCTTGCCCTCGGCGGTCAGCTCCTGCTTGCACTCTTCGAGGATGGCCTTGGCGTCCTGCAGCTCGCGCAGACTGGTGATCATGGGGAACATGATGCTCATGTTGCCGTAGGCCGAGGCCCGAAGCAGGGCCCGGAGCTGGGTCTTGAAGAAGTCCCGGCGGGTCAGGCAGATGCGGATGGCGCGGTAACCGAGGGCGGGGTTGTCCTCGTGGTCCAGCTTCATGTAGTCCACGGTCTTGTCGGCGCCGATGTCGCAGGTGCGGACGACGACCTTCTTCGGGGCAAGGCTCTCAAGGACCTGCTTGTACGCCTCGAACTGGTAGTCCTCGGTGGGGAAGTCCTTGCAGTTGAGGTAGACGAATTCGGTGCGGAACAGGCCGACGCCGCCTGCGTCATTCTGCTGGACCGCACCCACGTCGCCCATGCCGCCGATGTTGGCGAAGACGTTGATGGTCTTGCCGTCCAGCGTGGTGTTGGGCTTGCCCTTCAGCTCGCTGAGCAGGGCCTGTTTCTTCTGATCCTCCTGCTGGCGCTTGGTCAGGCTCTCCAAAAGGTCGGGGGTAGGGTCTACGTACACACAGGCGTTATAGCCGTCCACCACGGCCATCTTGCCGTCCCAGTCGTCTTGGATCTCCTTGCACTGGATCAGGGCGGGGATGTTCATGCTGCGGGCCAGAATGGCGGTGTGGCTGTTGGAGCTGCCCTCGCGGGTGATGAAGCCCAGCAGCAGACTCTTATCCATCCGGACCGTCTCGGAGGGGGCGAGGTCTTCGGCCACGAGGATGCTGGGCTCAGTACCCTGCAAAGTGGCATTGTCCACGCCCTGCAGGATGTCGAGGATGGCCTGTGCAATGTCGATGACGTCTGCGCTGCGGGCCTGAAGATAGGGGTCATCCATGGCGGCGAAGACGGCGGCCTGATTGTCGCCCGCGGTCTTGACGGCGTACTCCGCGCACTTGTGCTGGCCGTTGATGATCTCCTTGATGGTGTCCACGAAGTCGTCGTCGTCCAGCATCATGGCGTGGATGTTGAACACCTCGGCGATGTCCTCGCCCGCCTCGTCCAGTGCCTTTTCGTACAGGGCGGTCTGCTGGTCGATGGCCTTGGCGCGGGCCGCTTCAAAGCGGGCCTCCTCGGCAGCGGGGTCGGCCGCGTCTGCCGTGGAGATCACCGTATCTTTTTTCTTGTAAAGTTTCAGTTTGCCGATCGCGATCCCATTCAGGATGCTTTTGCCGGTGCCTACCTGCATCGTTCATTTCTCCTTCTCATCAAAATGTTCCGTTGTGCGAAAAAGCCCCCGCAGGGAGTTCCCGCAAGGGCTTTGGTTCGCTGGTGCTCAGACGTTCTCGCTCAGGAACTTCTGGATCGCTTCTGCTGCGGCGTCCTCGTCCTCACCCTCGACCTTGATGGTGACGGTCTCGCCCTGCTTGACGCCCATGCCCATCAGGGCCATCAGCTTGCGCAGGTCGCAGGTCTTGCCGTTCTTCTCAAGGGTCGCGGTGCTGGAAAAGCCCTTGACGACCTTGACCAGAAGCCCGGCGGGGCGTGCGTGGATGCCACAGGCATCTTTGACGGTGTACTGGAATTCCTTCATGCTCATTTCTCCTTACCGGTATCCCTTATCATCATCTTAAAAATCCGGGGCCGTTGGCCGCGCCGGACGCAGCCGATCTTGCTGCGGGATATCCTACCCCTATTATAAACCCGGATCGTTCATTTTTCACCATTTCATTTCGCTGATTTTTATACGGTTTTTTTGGTATAGTTCAACAGAATTTTTTGTGGAAAATTTTCAACAGAGTTTATTCGACGGGATACCCCTCTGCGTTGAGGGAAGATCGGTGTAGCTGTAATCTTCACCGGAGGTCTGCTGGGCCTGATCGGCGGCGGAAAGCTCTTCGTCGTGGCGCTCGCCCCAGTCGCCGCTGTAGTCCTCGCCGGAGGTCTGCTGCGCTTGGTCGGAAGCGCCCAGCTCCTCGTCATGCCGCTCGCCCCAATCGCCGCTGTAATCCTCGCCGGAGACTTCCTCGGCGGGGTCTCCTCGCTGAGCGCTGCGCTCTGGGCGTCTTTGATGCCGGTGACGGTGCCGGAGGGCTTCTCCAACAAATACGCCCCGCTGGCCTTTTTCCGGTAGACCAGCAGCACGCCATACTGGCTCAGATCGCCCTTGCTGGCGGCGGGGATAAGAGCCGTCCACTTTTCGACGGTTTTTCCTTTGTAGCGGGCAAGGTCGAGCCCGCTCTGCTGCACCACGCCGTTGAAGGCCGAGAAGCTGTCGTCCCACTTGCGGGGGATCTTGACCTTATCCGCCGTGATGGACGCGCCGTCCACATCCAGCCCGTAGCCCGTGAACCACGTCTGGATATCCTGTGCGCTCTCGATCTTGTTCACGCTGGCCGAAACGCTGACTGTGCGGGTGCTGATGTACCGCCCCAGCAGGGCGCTGAATGCCACCAGCGCACAGCACATGGCCCCGATGCCGAATCTCTTCAAACTTGCTTTGTTCAGTGTGACCACAAACATGCCCATGCCTCCCACCCTTGTTTGGTTCTGGAAGCATTGTATGCGGGGCGGGCCCGCGATATGCGGAAAGCTTCTATACAAGGCCGCGCTTCTGTGCTAGAATGGGGCCAAATACAACAAACTGCAAAAGGCGGTGATCCCCAATGCCCCAAGCGCCGAAATCATCGAGACCCCAGCACCCGCTGCCGGAATACCCCCGCCCCCGCGCTGCGGCGGGACAGCTTCGAGAGCCTGAACGGTGTGTGGCAGTACGCCATCACAAAATCGGCCAAGCTCCCGCCCCAGTGGGACGGCGACATCTTGGTGCCCTACTCCCCGGAGGCGAAAGCCTCCGGCGTGGGGCGGACGCTCCGGCCCGGCGAGTGGCTCCACTACCACCGCAGCTTTGCCCCGCCCGCAGGGGAGGGCGGCCGGGTGCTGCTCCATTTCGGGGCCGTGGATCACGCCTGCGCGGTGCAGGTCAACGGGCATCTGGTGGGCGGCCACCGGGGCGGCTACTGGCCCTTTACGTTCGACATCACCGAAGCGCTGAACGCCGACCACAACCGCCTGTGGGTGGCTGTGCAGGACCCCACCGGCACCGGGCACCAAGCGCGGGGCAAGCAGACGCTCAAGCCCGGCGGGATGTTCTACCCGGCCCAGAGCGGCATCTGGCAGACCGTCTGGCTGGAGCGGGTGCCGGACAACTACATCGAGACCCTGACCGTCACCCCGGACTACGATGCCCGCACCGTGACGGTCAAAGCCCACACGGCCCAGCCCGGCGGCGCGGTGAACCTCTGGGCCGTGGTGCGGGCCGGCGGCGTGACCATCGCCGAGGACTGGGGCAGCGACGAGGCCGACCGGGACGGCGAAGTGACCCTGACCATCCCGGAGGAGCACTTCTTCCCGTGGAGCCCGGCCAGCCCCTTCCTCTACGACCTGACCGTCGGCACGACCCAGGGCGAAGAAGAGGGCTTCGACACCGTCCACAGCTATTTCGCGCTGCGGAAATGGAGCTGTGAGCCGGACAAGAAGGGCATCCTGCGCTTCTGCCTGAACGGGGAGCCTATTCTGCTGAACGGCTTGCTGGACCAAGGCTACTGGCCGGAAGGCCTCTACACTCCGCCCTCCGACGCGGCGGTGGTCCACGAATTGCAGACCGTGAAGGAGCTGGGCTTCAACCTCCTGCGCAAGCACGCGAAGATCGAACCTCAGCGCTGGTACTACCATTGCGATAAGCTGGGCCTCATCGTCTGGCAGGACATGGTGAACGGCGGCGAGCCCTACAAGCTCTGGTTCGTGACCTACCTGACCAACGTGTTCCAGCCCCTGCTGCGGCACCTGCCCGACGGCGCGGCCCTGCGGGGCCTTCTGAGCCGCCGGAGCGAGGCCAGCCGGGAAACATACCACCGGGAGCTGGAAGCTACCGTGGAGGCTCTGCGGGGGCATCCCTGCATCGGCTGCTGGGTGCCCTTCAACGAGGGGTGGGGCCAGTTCGACGCGGTCAAGGCTGTGGAGGCCCTGCGCGCCCTCGACCCCAGCCGCCTTGTGGACGAGGCGAGCGGCTGGTACGACCAAGGCGGCGGGGATGTGGACTCCCGCCACAACTACTTCTACCCCCTCCGGGTCCGGCCCGGCAAGCGGGTGGCGGCCCTGAGCGAATACGGCGGCATCGCGTGGCCCATGCCCGGCCATGAGCCGCCCCGCAGGACCTACGGCTACGGCACGGCCAAGAGCCGCGCCGAGTTGACGGAACGCTACCAGAAATTGCAGCGGGACACCGTGCTCCCTCAGCTCAAAAACGGTCTGTCCGCGCTGGTGTACACCCAAGTGAGCGATGTGGAGGATGAGGTGAACGGCCTGTTCACCTACGACCGCGCGGCCCTCAAGCCCGACCCCGCCGCCGTCCGCGCCGCAAATGAGGCGCTGGAAGCGGAGTTTGAGGGACTGACCCGATGATCGTATAGAACGCCCAAGGCCCCCGGAAGGTTCCTGCTTCCGGGGGCCTTGGCGTTGTTATTTGACAGAATCAAAATCAGGATGATTGGATTCTGAAATGATATAATGTGGACGATGCTTGACTTCAGTATACGTTCGTGCGAGATATTGTCCTATAATTCCGAGGCTAAAGAGCTGGATACCACCAATCAACAGCAGAGTGCAAACAATAGATGCCCATCCGGCAACAGGATCGCCAAAACAAAGCTTTCGGACGACTAAGAAAATCAACATAACGGCAGATACAAAAGTCATTACAATTCCAAACCACGAAGAGATATTGAGCGGAACCTCGGAAAAGTCAATGATACCCTCGATCGCATATTTGAAAAGCTTCCAGAAGCTCCACTTGGTTTCACCGGCAACGCGCTCTACATTTTCATAGGGAAGCCAATAAGTTCTAAAACCAATCCAGCCAAAGATACCTTTTGAAAAGCGGTTCCGCTCGCTCATGGAAACAATTGCTTTTACCATGTCAGATTTCATCAGTCGAAAATCTCGTGCGCCGTCCACAATAGCGGAATCGGAAATTTTATTGATGATCTTATAAAATTTTCTGGCAAACCATGAGCGGATAGGGGGCTCACCCTGCCGACTTACGCGGCGTGTTGCGACGCTGTCGTAATCGCCACCTTCGAGAATCTCAATCATTTTCGGAAGAGGCCGGGAGGGTCTTGCATATCCGCATCCATCACAGCAACATAGTCATCATGTGCATTGCAAAATCCGGCATACATTGCGGCTTCTTTTCCAAAATTGCGGGAGAAGGAATAATAGGTTACATTTTTATCTTCTTCTGCTAACTGGCGAAGGAGGGGCAAGGTGTGGTCTTTGGAGCCATCATTTACAAAGATGAGTTCATAAGTGCTGGTAAGACCCATTAGCACTTTTTTTTTGACCTCTTTGTAAAAGATTGGAAGCGCCGCTTCTTCGTTATAGCATGGTACGATAATTGAAATCTTCATTTGTGACGTCCTCCTCTGCCTTGAGGAAAAATTGCTTTTTCTTCATGAACTCAATCGCACAAAGCAAAATAAGAGTCAGCAAAGAAATCGCGATGCCCGGTTTTAAATATCGAATATGGTAAGCCATAGACAACTTGTTTGACCCTTCGGAGAGAGAAATGCTGTAAAGACAATCTCCAATTAGATCAACTTCGGCAGGAGAACCATTCAGAAGAATATCCCAGTCGGCATCTGCCGGAACAGAGAGGAAGAGCTTGTCGCCCGAACGTGCAGTAAGGTCTGCCTGAATGGAGCCGTTCTCAATGGAGAGGGCTTCGACCTTCTGTGAATTGGCAAGTGCGGCACATTGGGCCAGAACATTCTGGTCCAGTGCATAGAACTGCATATTATCCAAGTTGAAGTCGAGTGACCCGGCGGAAACAGTAATTTCACAGGTGGATGATTCTCCGGAGGTCGGAATATAGAAAACGGAAGGAGAAAGCCAGCACGCATACTGCGTGATGAACTGCCCGTCTGCGGAAATGGACGCATTTACCTCGGAATTCCACGGGAGATTTCCATAAACGGTATAATTCGAGCCGGAAGGGATGGACAAGTGGATGGTCAAAGAATTGCCGTCAATGTCGTATGTGAAGGCCAAGGGAGTATAAACATCGTCCGGCAGATCAAACAACTGCTTATACAGCGCATTTTGAAATTCAAACGGGTTTTGAGAAGAGTCAGAAAGGGAACCCTGCTCAGAATGATAGACAAACGCCATCGGAAGCGCGTAGGGATTTTGATAAATCGCCTTTCCGTTGTCAGAGGCGGTGCTGATTTCTTCCAAACCTTGAATGGGGTAGGGAGAAAGGATGTATTTGACGCCAAGAAGAGAATCCGCACCCAGAATCGAGGTGTTCGTAATGCACATGTTCTCGCCGCACATTGGGTAGCCGAGGCGGTCAAGAAATGCTCGTTGATTATCGTCAGGAGAAGAAGTGTAACCGCTGATAGAAGCGTAATTGTATGCGAGAGCTTCGTTATAATAAGCGGTCAGGTGACTGCCGCCGAAACTGCGCGTTGTGGTTTGTGAAATACGGTAGAACGATGGATCGGAGTTTTTAATGGAGGAAATCAAGGCTTCCTGATTGGTTCGGTAGGACTGGTAAGACGCGACATTGTCAGAGGAATAGATGGGAATGAGAAGCTTTGCATTGATGGAGAGATCCAGTGAAAATGCAAGAACAAGAGCGGCCGCGAAGATTCGACGAGGAATGGCAGCCCCCTGCACAGAAGCGAGTTTGAGCAGAATATAAAGTCCGGACGTCAGCAGAATAAAAAGAGCGGTTCCATAAACATTTGCGCGTGTGTTGACCGGATGCAGATGGAATAATGTGACCAGACATAGCGAATAGAGGACTGCTATGAGAGCGATGCGGGGAAGCATGGCTTTCGTAATGGCGCGGCTCCCGTGCAAGGCTAAGAACAGCAGTGCAAAGATCGTCACATAGGAATAACGGTAGTCGTAGCTGCTGACCCATTGAAACAGCGAAAATGCTCGATAAAGGGCTTCCAGTAAAAAATCAAGAGAGAACCGGCAAACAATGCACCCAGCCAAATGCGTTTGGGAACGGAGATGTTTTTGTTAAAGAAAATGAAGATAACAAGGATGATGACAAGACTTCCACAGAATAAGGCAACACTGCCCAGTTTACTGACCGAACCGTAAGTGTAGCTCTGAAATGCAGTTGAAAAATTACCAAGGAATTCTAAACGCCCCAAGTGCAGGGAGCCGCGCGTGCTCTTCCGAAGGGCGCCGATCGTCGGGAAGAATAAAGCGGCGCTGAGCAGAACGCCCAGAATCATGGCGGCAACATAGCGCAGAGCGAGTCTTACAAGCTGTTTGAACTGGGGATGCTTTTCGATGAACAACAATCCACACTCAAACAAAAACCAGAAGCCGCTGAAGAGGCAGTCGATTCCGGCAGAATACCAGTTGAAAAGAATAGCGGTTCCGACTAAAAAGGAAAGCGTCCAAGACTTTTTGCCGCGGACGATATAATAGACCTGAAGCAGGATAAAAGGCAGCATATAAACGCCGTCGAGCCACATAATATTACTGGCCTGAGCAAAATTGTACTGGCACAGGCCGTATGCAGTGGAGATCAGGACATAGAGGCATAGATTTTCATGGGAAGAACGGTTGAAACGGTGTACGCTGAAATAGGCAAAAGCCACAGAAGCAAGTGTGAGCTTCAACGCAACCACAAGATCGAAAAAAGTGTGCAGTTGCTGGTTGCTGAAAAAGAACAGCAGAAGATTAAAGGGAGAACTTAGGTAATAGCTGAAAACAGCAATGTTGGAGCCGCCCAAAGTTTTTCCAAACGTATAGCCGATCGTGTTTTTCCCGGAAAGGACATCCTTGAAATAGGAGAAGAAGTCCAAATACTGAATGTCTGCATCCATGACGGCCAATGATTTTGAGCCGAAGGGGGCAAGGCCGCCGACTGCAAACAGAATGCAGAGGAGAGCGAATGTGAGAAGACCGCTATACAGAACGGCTTTTGTTTCAAATGTATATTGATGATTTTGTTTCATGAATGTCCTACGGCCTACCCGTTAAAATTGTATAAAAAAGTCAAATTCTTGCGATTTAGTATACAATATTGATGGGGAGGGGTCAAGTCATGAAGAAAAAATAAGGACGCTGCGATTTTTGCGAAAAAAGCCCCCTCGGAACGAAAAGGTGTTCCGAGGGGGCTGTAGAAGATATTGGGGCGATCTTAGCGATTGGACGAGCTTGCCGGTTCGATCTTGGAAACGGGGAGTTTGTTCATCGCGGGAGCATCAAGGTGATGCTCCATGGAAGCGCCGTAGTCGGCGAGGGCGTCGGCCAGCTCGTCGCTCTTCAGGTCACTCAGCACCTGCGAACGGACGGCGTCCAGCGAAGAGCCGTCCAGCGGGTCGAGGCGGACCGCCATGATGAGGGAGAGGGACGAATACTGCACGGCCACGGCGTCGCCGCAGTGCAGGGCACGGATGGCGTCGGCAGAGCCCTCGGCGGTGAAGGTGGAGTCGAGGGTGCTGTTGCCCAGCAGTTCGGTCTGCAGGGAGGTGGTGCTGTCATCGGGGACGGTGGAATCCAGCACGGCGTAGATGCCGCTCAGCGCGTTGGACGCGGCGGCGTTGAAGGCGGCGAACTGGGCGGCGGCATCGTCCGGGGCAGTGGCATTGTAGCTGTCCACGGCGGCCTGTGCCAGCGAGAGCATCTCGGCTTTCTGGTCATCGTCGGCGAAGGCGTAGGTGCTGGTGTTGTAGAGGGGGACAGTGTAGTAAGCCAGCTCGTACATGCTGGTTTCGAGGTGGCTGGTCAGGTCGGCGTCGGAGACGGGGGTCTCGCCGTTCTGGCCGTACACGAGCTCCAGCAGGTCATTGCTCTTGAGCAGGATGCGCTCGAAGCGCTTGAGGGTCTCCAGACCGATGCCGTTGGCCTTGTAGGTGTCGGCGTACTGGTCCATCAGCTGCGAAGCGTAGCTGTCGGCCTGAGACTCCTCGGCCTCGGTGAGCTGCCGCCCAGTTCGTCGAAGCGGGACTCCACGGCGGCGTACAGATCCAGATTCTTCTGGGTCTGGTCGGCGATGTAGTCGCTGACGGTGGCGGTCTCGCCGCTGTCGGGATCGGTGGTGATGGTCTCCTTCAAAAAGCTCTTGACGTTGGCGGCGTCCTGATCGGAGGAGGCGAGGTTCGCGGCAGACTGGTAGGCGTTGTACTGGGCCAGCAGATACAGGCCGGAGGTGATCTCCATATCGCCGATGGTGCCCACCGTGTCCGGGGTGGAGATGACGCAGCCCGCAAGGCTGAGGATGAGGGCCAGTGCACAGAGAAGTGCGGGAAGTTTTTTTTTCTTCATAAATATACTCCTATTTTTTTGTAACTCCCTCAGTCTCGCGTTCGCTCGACAGCCCCCTCTGGGAGGGGGCCAAAAGCCTCCCTCCGGGAGGGAGGTGGCATCGCGAATGCGATGACGGAAGGCGTTATTTATCTTTTAAGATCTCTCCCATTGCCTTCAGGATGCTTTGCAGCAGTTCCAGCGGCTTTTCGTCCTTTTGGAGGGTGACGGAGAGGTAGGGCTTGCTGCCCGCCCCGGCGGTGACGCGGCCATTGAAAGCCACGAGCAGCCCCCGGATCATGGGCACGTCCAGCGTCTCCACCTGAAGCACGAGGGTGTCCTTTTTCTGGGTGACCTCGTACACGCCCACGGCGGTGGCCTGAACGCGGACAAGGGAGACGTTGACAAGGTCGCTGACCGAGGGGGCGGGTCGCCGTAGCGGTCGATCAGCTCGTCCAGCACGTCGGCGGCATCTTCGGGGGTCTGGATGGCGGCGATCCGCTTGTAGGCCTCGATCCGGCCGGGGCCGTCGGCAATATATTTTTCGGGAATGTAGGCGTCCACCCGCAGATCCACAAGGCATTCGCTCTTGTCCCGCTGGATGGGCTCGCCTTTGGCCCGCGCGATGGCCTGCCCCAGCATCTTGACATAGAGGTCATAGCCCACGGCCTCCATGTGGCCGTCTGGCTGTGGCCCAGCAGACTGCCCGCGCCGCGAATTTGAAGGTCGCGCATGGCGATGCGGAAACCGGAGCCGAAGGCCGTGAACTCCCGGATGGCGGAAAGCCGCTTCTGGGCAATGTCGGTAAGGGTCTTGTCCCGCCGGAAGGTGAAGTAGGCGTAGGCTTTCCGGCCCGAACGGCCTACCCGGCCCCGGATCTGGTAGAGCTGAGCCAGACCCATCCGGTCGGCGTCCTCGATGATAAGGGTGTTGCAGTTGCGCACGTCAATGCCCGTCTCGATGAGGGTGGTGCAGACGAGGATGTCGATCTCGCCGTTCAGCAGGTGCTGCCAGACGGGGTTCAGCTCCTCCTCGGTCATCTTGCCGTGGGCGATGCCGATGCGGGCACCGGGTACCATCTGGCTGACGTGGGCGGCGCAGGATTCAATGTTGTCCACCCGGTTGTGCAGGTAGTAGACCTGACCGCCGCGGGCCAGCTCCTTCTTCATGGCTTCGGCGAGGATGACGTCGTTGTACTCCAAAACGAAGGTCTCCACGGGCTGCCGCTCGATGGGCGGCTGCTCGATGGTGGACAGGTCCCGGATGCCGCTCATGGCCATGTTCAGGGTGCGGGGGATGGGGGTGGCCGAGAGGGTCAGCATATCCACGCCGATGAAGTTTTCCTTCAGCTTTTCCTTGTGCTTGACGCCGAAGCGCTGCTCTTCGTCGATGATGACAAGGCCGAGGTCGTGGAAGCGGACGTCCTTCGACAGCAGCCGGTGGGTGCCCACCACAATGTCCACGCTGCCCGCCTGCAAGCCCCGCAGGGTCTCTTTCTGCTGCTTGGCGGTGCGGAAGCGGGAGAGCATCCCGACCTTGACGGGGAAAGCTTCCATCCGGGAAAGGATGGTGTTGTAGTGCTGCCACGCCAGCAGAGTGGTGGGCGCAAGGATGGCGCATTGCTTGCCGCCCATGACGCACTTGAACGCGGCCCGCAGGGCCACTTCAGTCTTACCCACGCCCACGTCGCCGCAGAGCAGACGGTCCATGGGATAGCCGCGCTCCATATCCTTTTTGATCTCGGAGGTGGCGTTGAGCTGGTCGTCGGTCTCGTCGTACTCGAACCGGGCCTCGAAGTCGCTCTGCCAGTCGCCGTCGGGTGGGAAGGCGTAGCCGGTGGCCTGTCGGCGGCGGGCGTACAGCTCAATGAGCTCCTGCGCCATCTCCTCGGTGGCCTTTTTGACCTTGGCGCGGGTGCGCTGCCACTCGGTTCCGCCCAGCTTTGCCAGCTTCACCTTTTCCTCGTCGCCGGGGACGGTGTAGCGGCTGAGCAGGTCCAACTGGGTGACGGGAACATACAGCACGTCCGAGCCGGAATACTGGATCTTCAGGTAATCCTTGATGGCACCCTGCACCTCAAGACGCTGGATGCCCGCATACATGCCGATGCCGTGACTCTGGTGCACCACATAGTCGCCGGGCTTGATGTCCGACAGGCTGGACAGGGCGTTTTTATTCTTTTTCCGCTTCTTCGCTTCGGCGGAGGCTTCGTCCAGCCCGTGCCGCCGGGAGGAGATGACCGCCATGCGGGCGAAGGGGAAGGTGCACCCGGCGGTCAGGTGGCCGGGCAGCACCTGCACCAGCCCCTTGGCGGGGCGGACGTCCCGGCTCATGCTGACGGCGTAGCCCTTGTCCGCAAGGTCGCGGGTCAGGGCCGCTGCGCCCTTGGGCGTGCCGGCGAAGAGGGTGACCGCATACTCCTGCGCGATGAGGGGGTCGAGGTCCTCCCGGAGGGACGCCATGTCACCGCCCCAGTTGGGGGCGGCAAAGGCCTCGGCGTTGATGAGGGCTTTCAACTGGAACTCGTTCATGCCGCGCAGGAAGTTTTCGCACAGCAGGGTGCTCTGCTTCTGGGCGGCGATGACGAGGTCGTCCATGGTCTGATACAGCACGTCCAGACCGGGGCAGAGGACGCCCTCTTCCAGCAGACCGGTCAGCTCTTCGCTGCGGCGGAACTCGGTGGCCTTCTGAGCGTCCCGGATGCCGCCCACTTCGTCCAGCACGAAGAGGGGGCTGTCGAGATGGTCCAGCAGGGTGGCCGGGGCGGGGTAGCGGAGACCATAGTATTTGTCCATGGCTTCGGGCATCAGGCCGGAGTCCAGCTGGGACAGGTCGGCTTCCATGGCCTTTTCCAGTGCGGCGCGGTGCTTGCCGCGGGCTTTCTTCTGAGCCGCGCGCAGGGCCTCGGCAGTGTCGGCCGTGCTGCCGAACAGCACCTCGCGGGGGGGGAGAGGTAAATTTTTTCCAGTGCGCCGTCCCGCCGCTGGGTCAGCAGGTCGAAGGAGGCCAGCGAATCGATCTCGTCGTCCCAGTATTCGATACGGGCGGGCTGGCGCATATCGGGGGCGTAAATGTCCACGATGTCGCCGCGGACGCTGAACTGACCGGGGCCGTCCACCTGACTGCGGCGGACGTATCCGGCGGAGAAGAGCCGCTCCACCAGCGCCTCCCGGTTGTAGACCATGCCGGGCTTGAGGGTGAGGGTGTTCTTCAAAAACTCGTCGCGGGGGACGGTGTACTGCAAAAGCGCCTCCGCCGGGACGCAGACGGCATTCAGCCGCCCGCCCGCCAGTGCGCCCAGCACCGACAGCCGCCGGTACTCGTACTCGCGGCCCGCGCCCTCCACCGGGCGGAGCATGAAGTCGCGGGGCGGGAAGACCGCTGCCGTCAGCCCCAGCGCCTTGAGGTCATCCGCGAAGTGGGTGGCCTCAGCCTCGCCGGGCGTCACGATGCAGAGCACCCGCCCAAGGTCTTTTGCAGCGCCGCATACAGCAGCGCCCGGCCCGCCGGAGGCAGCCCGAACAGCGCTGCCGGACCCGGTGCGGCAAGGCTCGCAGAAATTTTCTGGTACTCTGCCGTGTTTTTCAGCAGGGATTCGTACATCGTGGACCTCCTTTCGCAGTGGGCTGAGGATGATTGCGCTGCAACGCAGCGCAATCATCCATTATACTTGCTCTGTGCCAGCCCCAGCTTGCCATCCATGATGAGCTTGGCTGCGGCCTCCAAATCGGGATACCGGTCGGCCATGGCCTTGGCATCGTCGGGCGGGAACTTGCCCAGCACCCAGTCGGCCAGATCGTAGTCCGGGCGGGGCTTGGCTCCGACGCCGATGCGGATGCGGGGGAAGTTCTCGCCGCCGAGGCGGGCGATGATGCTCTTCAGGCCGTTGTGGCCGCCCGCCGAACCGGAGGGCCGGATGCGGAGCTTGCCGGGGTTCTGGGTGATATCGTCGCACAGGACGATGACGTGGTCGGCGGGGATTTTGAAGAAGCCCGCCAGCGGGGCGATGGAGTCGCCCGAAAGATTCATGTAGGTCAGGGGCTTGAGCAGCACAACCTTGTGGCCGTCCACATCCCCTTGGCCCCACAGACCCTGAAATTTGGTTTTGCTGACCGCGATGCCCCACTTGGCGGCGAGGGAGTCCAGCGCGGCGAACCCGGCGTTGTGGCGGGTGCCGTCGTATTTGGGCTCCGGGTTGCCCAGCCCGGCGATCAGCCAGATGTCAGTTGCATTCATATCGTGATTTGCCTTTTCCTGTTTTTTGATGATGCTTTGAAAGCAAGTTCTTAGTATATCATACGCGCGGATAAAAAGATATACATTTTGAATCGAAATATCGTCAAACGCGAAAAAACCGCCACACGGCCCAGCGGTGCGGCGGTGAAAACGGGAACGGACGCTTACTTGCCCTGCGCATCCTCCAGCTTCTTCTTTTTGGCGATGTAGGCTTCCATCTTGGGGGCAGCCCAGCCTTCGAGGTTGGTCTGGCGGTCGCGGGCGATGCCCAGCGCCTGTGCGGGCACATCCTTGGTGATGGTGCTGCCTGCAGCGGTATAGGCACCATCGCCTACCTTGACCGGGGCCACCAAGTTGGTGTTGCAGCCGATAAAGCAGTAGTCGCCGATCTGCGTGCGGAACTTATCCTTGCCGTCGTAGTTGCAGGTGACGGTGCCACAGCCGAAGTTGCAGTACTTGCCCACGTCGCTGTCGCCGATGTAGGTCAGGTGGCTGACCGTGTTGCCGCGGGCAAAGTTGGAGTTCTTGGTCTCCACGTAAGCGCCCAGATGGACGCCGTAATCGGTGACGGTGTTCACCCGCACATGGGTGAAGGGGCCGATGTTGTTGTGGGGGCCGAGGTGGCTGCCGTAAACTTGGCTGGCGTTGACGGTGGTGCCCTCGTCCACGGTGCTGTCCTCGATGAGGCTGTTGGGGCCGATGACGCAGCCCGCGCCGATGACGGTCTTGCCGCGCAGGATGGTGCCCGCCAGAATGGTGGCACCCGGCGCAATGACCACGCCCTCGTCGATCTCCACGGTGCGGCTTGCGATGTTTACGCCGTTTGCGATGTGGCGCAGCAGGAGCGTTTCCCGCTTTGCCTCGGCTTCGGCCAGCTTTGCGCGGGCAGCCTCCAGCGCGTTATTGGAAACAGATTCCATAAACTGATCCCTCCTTCGGGATGAAATGACCTTTTGTTGTATCCATGACGAGGAGAAACTCCGACAAATTTCTGGTACATTGTCCACGATCCTGCACATTGGATAGAAAGTTGTATCCAACAGGCTGAAAAACGGCTCCAGAAACCAAAAACCTCTCGAAATCTTTCCCATTCTATATTACTCAAAAACTGAGTAAAATGCAAGGGATTGCACAAAAATTATCAAACAAATTCGGTGTTTTGCATGGTGGCAAGACGTGGATTTTCTGGTATAATAGTCTAGCATTCACATGACAATGTTCATCGTATCAGAATTGTGAGCAAACGATGAGACCGCCGGAGCATCGCGCCGGGGGCCACATTTGGGAGGTAAACAACGCATGAGCAAAAAGTATCTGTACTACTTCAGCGAGGGCAACAACGCCTTCGGCGGCGACAAGGTCACCATGAAGAATACTCTGGGCGGCAAGGGCGCCGGTCTGGCTGAAATGACCGCAGCCGGTATGCCGGTGCCGCAGGGCTTCACCATCACCACCGAGGCCTGCACCCAGTACTATGCAGACGGCCGTCAGATCAATGACGAGATCACTGCTGACATCTTCGAGCACCTCAAGGGCTTGGAGAAGATCACCGGCAAGACCTTCGGTGATAACGAGAACCCCTGCTGGTCTCCGTCCGCTCCGGCGCACGTCAGTCCATGCCCGGCATGATGGACACCATCCTGAACCTCGGCCTGAACGACGAGGCAGTCGAGGGTCTGGCCAAGAAGACCAACAACGCCCGTTTCGCTTATGACTGCTACCGCCGCTTCGTCCAGATGTTCGCGGACGTCGTTATGATGGTCCCGAAGAGCCTGTTCGAAGTCGAGATCGATAAGATGAAGGAAGCCAAGGGCGTCAAGAACGACGTGGACCTGACGGCTGACGACCTGAAGGAGCTGGTCGGCGTCTTCAAGAAGATCTACGAAGAGAACGAGGGCAAACCCTTCCCGCAGGATCCCCGCGATCAGCTGATCGAGGCTGTCAAGGCCGTCTTCCGCAGCTGGGATAACCCCCGTGCAAACGTTTATCGTAAGATGAACGAGATCCCCTACGAGTGGGGCACCGCTGTCAACGTGCAGCAGATGGCATTCGGCAACTCCGGCGACCGTTCCGGCACCGGCGTCGCCTTCACCCGTGACCCCGCCACCGGCGCAAAGAAGCTGATGGGCGAGTACCTGATCAACGCACAGGGCGAGGACGTCGTCGCCGGCGTCCGCACTCCGTCCCCCATCAGCCACCTGAAGGATCAGATGCCTGAGGTGTACGATCAGTTCGTTGAGATCGCGACCCGTCTGGAGAACTACTTCCGCGATATGCAGGATATGGAGTTCACCATCGAGGACGGCCACCTGTACATGCTGCAGACCCGTAACGGCAAGCGCACTGCTCAGGCCGCCCTGCAGATCGCATGTGATCTGGTGGACGAGGGCATGATCACCGAGCAGGAGGCTGTCCTGCGCGTGGAGCCCAAGCAGCTGGATACCCTGCTGCATCCCCAGTTCGACGCCGCTGCCCTGAAGGCAGCCGAGGTCGTCGGCAAGGGCCTGGCAGCTTCTCCCGGTTCCGCCTGTGGCCAGATCGTCTTCACTGCTGAGGAAGCAGAGGAGAAGGTCAAGTCCGGCGAGATGAAGAAGGTCGTTCTGGTCCGTCTGGAGACCTCTCCTGAGGACATCGTCGGTATGCAGGTCTCTCAGGGCATCCTGACCGTCCGCGGCGGCATGACCAGCCACGCAGCCGTTGTTGCTCGTGGTATGGGCACCTGCTGCGTCTCCGGCTGCGGCAACGACAACGAGGTCAAGATCGACGAAGAGGCTAAGACCTTCGAGATCAACGGCCACAAGTTCGTCGAGGGCGACTGGATCTCCATCGACGGCTCCACCGGCAACATCTACGGCGAGCAGGTCGCAACCGTCGCCGCTACCGGCAACAAGAACTTCAACCGCTTCATGGGCTGGGCTGACGCAGCTCGTCAGCTGCTGGTCATGACCAATGCGGATAACCCGCGCGATGCACAGCAGGCAGTGGATCTGGGTGCTGAGGGCATCGGCCTGTGCCGTACCGAGCATATGTTCTTCGCGGAGGACCGCATCAAGGCTGTCCGTGAGATGATCTGCGCCCGTACCGTGGAAGAGCGCGAGGCTGCTCTGGCCAAGGTCGAGCCGTTCCAGCAGGGTGACTTCGAGGCGATGTACCGCATCATGGGTGAGCGCCCGATGACCATCCGTTATCTGGACCCGCCTCTGCACGAGTTCCTGCCCACCAAGGACGAGGACATCAAGGAGCTGGCTGCCGATATGGGCATGACCTTCGATGACCTGAAGAACGTCGTTGCTCTGGTCGGCGAGGTCAAGGAGCTGAAGTTCGTCAAGGACGTTGTCGTCAAGGTCGCGGACGAGCTGATCGCTGCTGCCGGCGTTGAGATGAAGTATCAGGTCGGTACCATGATCGAGATCCCGCGTGCCGCTCTGACCGCCGGTGAGATCGCCAAGGAGGCGGAGTTCTTCTGCTTCGGCACCAACGACCTGACCCAGATGACCTTCGGCTTCAGCCGTGACGATGCTGCCAAGTTCCTCGGCGCATACTACGAGAACAAGATCTACGAGAGCGATCCGTTCCAGCACCTCGATCAGGTCGGCGTCGGCAAGCTGGTCAAGATGGCTGCCCACGATGGCCGCGAGACCCGCCCCGATCTGGGTCTGGGCATCTGCGGTGAGCACGGCGGCGATCCCACGAGCGTCGAGTTCTGCCACAACGTTGGTCTATGGTTGTGGGCAGACTTACAAAAAGAAATGAAAAAAGCAGAACTGATGGAGCAGTTAACAGAAGCAAACGAAGCTTATCTTGAAAAAAATTTCCCAACATATGGAATGTCAATACCGTGAGATGCAAAGAGTAGAGCAAAGAATTGAACGAAAGAAAAAATTGATAGATAAAAAAATACAGCGTATCTATAAAGAAACTAAAAAAGAAAGAAAAAAAAATTAAAAAAGATTGTTGGAAGATATATTAAAGAAAAGGTAAGAGAAGCAACGATAGACGAAGCAGAAATAGAAAATATAGAAAAGGGATATTAACTTAGACAATTTTTTCTAAATATATTGAGAGAAAGAGAGATAAAGAATAACAGAAAGAAGTGTCGAGTCAGAGATTTCGACAGATGGGGGAGCTGTAGTAAGTGTTGAGAGCGTTACAATATGAATTTGCTCAAGTTTAATATTGTAATGGGACAAATGCCGGCGGATGTTCCAGCATAGCTATCTGTCAAGGGGCGGATACATCTATCTTACAGAGCAAAATTGTGAATTCTTTAAGCCATAGAGTATGATATTATAGGGTGCATAAAGTCAAAAAAAGTAGAAGAGCTGGATGAAAGAGTGAAAGATCAAATAAAAGAAGGAATGTATTCCTTGGCCAATAATCCGAGGACGAAGTTTGAAGAGGATAGAGAATAGGTTGACGGAATTATTTGAGCAAAACAGAAGAGGTTACAAAGTTTGGAAGAAATGCAACTTCAATGCACATCAGAGGGGCAAAAGAGGAATTTTTTAAAAAAGGGTTACGAAGGCTTTGGATAAATGTCGAGATAAAGTAACGGAAGAGTATTGTCTGGTGGAAGCTCTCTTTGCGGCAGGGGTAATCAACCTGCCTACCTATCAGAACTTCCTTCGGATGAAGCGTGAGCAGGAGGAAGAACCGCCTGCAAAGGCTTCTGTAAACAACAGAGAAAGGCTCTGGCGGAGGTTCGGCCAGAGCCTTTTTTTGCCGCAGAAAAAGTCAGAGACAGTGGAGGTTAAAATTTATGAGAGTAGCTGTGTACGCTCGTGTTTCAACCGAACATGAAGCGCAAATCAACGCACTAGAAAATCAGTTGGAGTGGTATAAAATTGAAGGTTCTCGCCACCCGGATTGGGAAATCGTGGAGGTCTACGTAGACCAAGGCATCACCGGAACACAAGCAGCGGCCGGAGTTTTTGCGCATGATGGAGGATGCCCAGAAGGGAAAATTTGACCTTATTATTACCCGCGAAGTGAGCCGTTTGCACGAAATACGGTTGATACGCTGTCCTATACACGTGAGTTGAAAGCACGTGGGGTGGATGTGTTTTTCATCAACGATGGTATCAACACCGCGACCAATGATGGTGAACTTCGGTTGACAATCATGTCTTCTATGGCACAAGATGAGAGCCGCAAAATTTCAGAGCGCGTAAAGGCTGGGCAGAAAGTCAGCAGAGAAAAGCACGTTCTGTATGGCAGCGGAAATATCTTAGGATACCGCAGGGAGAACGGAACCTATGTTCCTGACCCTGACCAAGCTGAAACAGTAAGGATGATTTTCCAAATGTATTCTACCGGAGAAAATGGGCTGGTTAAAATCGTAAACGAATTATACCGCCTTGGCCGATTAGATGCAGGCGGCCATGTTTCGTGGGACGCTTCCAAGGTGAGCAGTGTTAAAAATCTGGACGAGAGCAGCTACATCTATGTGAAAGGTGACTTTGAGCCTTTGGTATCAGAAGAAATGTGGGATAGATGCCAGCAGATTTTGGCATCGAAATCAGCACGGGTAATAGATGAAAATGGGAAAAAGCACAAGTACATGAGAAATACGCCAAAGTCAGTCTGGACGGCAAAACTGCGGTGCAGCTGTGGCGCAGGATTTATCCAGTTCAAATGGCGTGTAAATCGGGATGGTGCAGTGGTTCATGGATTTCAGTGTTATCGCCGTACCCGTAGGCCAAGCATCAGCTATTTGCAGGAGCATGGCTTGACTTGGGAATTAGTTGCCAAATCAAGGCAATCTGTGAGTGGAAGCTGGACTTGATGGCAGCAAAGGTGTTTGAACATCTTACCTTTGACAAGGGCAAAACAGTCAAAGAGGTCTATAAAATTTTGAACCGCTGCATGGCAGAAGAAAAGACTGTCCGCATTTTCAGAAAGGCGATGCTGGAAAACAGCATCGCCAGACAGAGGGAGCGTCTGGATAAGTATATAGACCTGTGTGCAGACGGAATCATCACAAAACAGGAATTGGCAGAACGGCGAAAGGATTGGATGCGCAGATTGCAGAATTGCAATCTCAATATGAGAATGTGGAACAGGCGGATGAGTGCAGTGGAACCCTTGATATGAATTTAATTGCGCAGAAGTTGGATGAGTGGCAGAAGGCATCTAGAAATGATGTTAACCGGGAGCTTATCAATAGCTGTGTGGCGCAGATCACGCCGCTGACGAATGAGGACTACCGCTGGGTACTTGATTTCCAACTGACAGAAGTGCAGAGTGGAAATAGTGCCACTTGTACGTTGGATGGCTTTATGGAGATGGCTCGTTTTACGATTTCATTTGAAGAAGCAAAGGCTTTTAAGGCTTCCCGAAATCAGGGGATTCGTAAAAATGAGTGGCATGACCTCACAGTAGCCGTGGGTATCCGCACAAAGACTTGAACGTAAAACACTGTGTCAGCTGTGCCGGATGTGTCAGAATTTTCGAGAAACCTTTATTATATTTTATATTTTTACCCTATCGCATATCTAAGAAAAATAGAGAGGAAGGGGATAAAAATAAAGAAGAATATATAGAGAGTTTCATAAAAACCTGACACATTTGACACACCCGACACAAGACGAGGCGTATCTGAAAAAATTACAGTTATATATTATCTTTGTAGAAAGACCTGTGAGCAGTTTAATTCTGTCCACAGGTCTTTACTTTTACTTGAAAATGGAGGAAAAACAATGGCTGATGTTATGGTAAAGATTCTGATGAAGGGTGCAAAGGTATGTCTGCAAATGTTGAAACCATGTTCTCTGTCCGCGAAACCCCTTGGCACGGCCTTGGCCGTATCGTGATGGATGCCCCTGCAAGCCGTGAGGCACTGGAACTGGCTGGTCTTGATTGGCAGGTGGAGAGCCGCAACATCTATTCCGGCACGGGTGCTATGATCCCCAGCTATCGGGCTAACGTCCGTAGTACAGATGATGCCGTGCTTGGTGTTGTGTCTGATCGTTACCGCATTGTGCAGAACGAAGAAGCATTTCAGTTCACCGATGACCTGCTGGGTGAAGGTGTTACTTACGAAACTGCCGGTTCTTTTGCAGGGCGGCAAGAAAGTCTGGATGCTGGCAAAGCTACCGGAGAAATACATCATCGCCGGAGACGAAGTGACCCCATATCTTGTGTTCTTCAACAGTCACGATGGCAGCTCTGGTGTGAAAGTAGCTATGACCCCTGTTCGTGTTGTCTGCCAGAACACACTGAATCTGGCTCTGGGTACTGCAAAGCGCATCTGGACTGCTCGCCACACTGAAAATGTTCTGCTCCGGGTGCAGGATGCCCGTGAAACTTTACAGCTTGCCAACAACTACATGGGGAACTGGGCAAGGGCATCCATGAGCTGACCACCATCAAGCTGTCTGACCGCAAGGTGCAGGAGTCTATCAATGAGTTCTTCCCCATCACGGAAGACTTAACCGATGGCCAGCGGAAAAATAACCTGCGTATGCAGGAAGATTTGAAGGCTCGCTATTATAATGCACCCGATCTGGAGTGGGTCGGAAAGAACGGCTGGCGGTTCGTGAACGCTGTTTCCGACTTTGCCACCCATGCAGACCCCATCCGTAAAACTCGCAACTACAATGAAAATCTGTTCCTGCGTACCGCAGAGGGCAATCCCATGATTGACAAAGCCTACAAGATGGTGCTGTCAGCAGCATAAAGGAGGACATATGAACGATGTGAGCAACCGGGCTGTCCGGGAGTTTTCTGAGTTCCTGAACAGCATTGAAGCCGATTTTCCAAAGCCAACTTGTACCACGGCATACGAGATCACGATGAAAAGCACCATCGTCAGTGCTTTAATTACGCTGGACACCGAAAAGCAGATGGACGAGCGTTTCTGGAACCATCTCCGGGTGCAGCGGAATATTCTGGATTTCCTGTATACCCTGTGGTTGGATGATGACCGCACCTTGGTGGATAAGTTTTCCACTATTATGAAGGACTTGGTGGAATATGATTTCTCTATCGCAGAAGAACAGATGAAAGAGAGGTTGAACATTGCATGAAACGACTTGTATCTACATTGAATTTACCCAAAGAAGATTGGCTCCGTTACCGCAAATGCGGCATTACCGGCACGCCGAAGCAACCGGTCTGAAAGTACGCCGCGCAAATGCCATTTACCAGAGCGAGGAACATCCGCTGCTTCTGGCAGACTTTGACCGCCTGATCGTTGGGCAGAAAGCAGGGCTGGAGTGCAAAACGGTTTCACCGTTTTCTGCGGACAAGTGGGCTGATGGGAAAATCCCGGCTCACTATCTGACGCAGGTTGACCATCAAAGATCATCTGGAAGTCAAAAAAGTCCGGAAACACGGAACTGAAATATGTAAGCTGGGCGTATGCTTGGGCAGAGGTGAAGAAGCTGTATCCCGCTGCCAGCTATGAGGTCAAGAAATTCAACGGCCTGGCAGACCCGCCGCCGTGAAAAGATCGGCAT
>VOFG01000850.1_pt1 | contig 42001 bp, 66 predicted proteins | sample 5384171 | NCBI WGS metagenome assembly VOFG01 (sample SAMN12384726, study PRJNA508395) | human gut metagenome | isolation source: healthy gut F | host: Homo sapiens
AAAGCCGCGGCAGCCGAGCATGCCGATGAACAGCATGAAGAACTGCACGAGCACGAAGCCCGCGAAGAACGTATAGGTCATGTCGGCGTACGTGGTGAAGAGCTCGGGCCCCGGCTGAGGCCATGAATGATGAGGCCGCCCATCAGCACCGCGGTAACGGATTCACCCGGGATGCCAAGCGTCAGCATCGGGATCAGCGAGCCGCCGGTAACGGCGTTGTTGGCCGCTTCCGAGCCGCAGACGCCCTCGATGGCGCCGTGGCCGAAGTCCTCCTTGTGCTTGGAGAACTGCTTGGCGTTATTGTAGCCCATGAAGCAGGCGATGGACGCGCCCGCGCCCGGGAGAATGCCGATGATGTTGCCGATGATCCAGGAACGGATGACCGTCGGCGCGAGCATCTTCTTCTCGGCTTTGGTAAGGGCGATCTTGTCGGAGAACTTGGGAGGCCTTCTGGCGCTCCTTGATCTTCTTCTCGGCAAGGATGAGCACCTGCGACATGGAGAAGAGGCCGATAAGGGCGCAGGTGGTGTTGATGCCTTCGGCAAGGAAAGACTGGCCGAACATGAAGCGCTTGGTGCCGTCGATGGGGTCAAGGCCGATCGTGGAAAGGGAGCAGGCCGAGCGCGCGCCGGACATGAGGCCCTTGACGATGGACTTGCTCGAAACGCCGGCGATGATCGTAAGGCCGAAGATACCGAGCCAGAACTTTTTCCGCCGACATGAATTTCAACGCGAGCTGGGCAAGCAGCGGGGCGAAGAAATACAGGGAAATGCAGCTGAGAAGACCGTCCCGGAACGAGCTCCAGCAGGCCGTGGCGAGCGCCTTGCCCGCCTGACCAGCGTCATCTGGTACCCCTCTATCGCCGTTGCCGCAGACGCCGGGGTGCCGGGCGTATGGATGAGGATGGCGGAGATGGAGCCGCCGAAGATGGCGCCGCAGTAAATGGCGCCGAGGACGATAAAGTCCCGTGTCCGCCGGCATGGTAAACGTCAGCGGCAGCATGAGCGCAACGCCCATCGCCGCCGAAGGCCGGGCAGACAGCCGATGATGATGCCGAGCGTGACGCCGCCCACCATGGCAAGGAGGTTGATGAGTGAGAGCCTTAATAAAGCCCTGACCCATAAGAGCCAATGTTTCAAGCATAGATCACATTTCCTCCTTAAAACAGAATGCCTGCGGGAAGCCGCACGCCAAGGAAGAAGAACGAACGCAAGATAAATGAGAAGATCGATCGAGACGATCGAAATGACCGTGGCCAGAATGGGCACGCGCAGGAAAAAAGAAGGCACGCGAGCATGAACAGCGTCGTCGAAACGAAGAAGCCGACGTACTTCATAAGGACGAAAGTACACGAGGATCAGCGCGACCGATACGATGAACTGCACCGGCTTGAAGCCGGCGAAAACGGTGTCAACGCCGCTCTCTACGCCGAAGCGGCGGGCATTCAATATCATCTGGACGAGATAGAAGCTCGTAAGGAAAAACAGCATGGTGAACTTCGTGTACATAGAAGAAGCCGCACACCGCGTACATGAATACCACGACTCCTATATCGGTTTTTTGCATTTTCATAAGCAGGAGTCCTCCGTGAGAAATTTCTGCGGGGATGTTTTACGATAATTTTTAAGAAGCCCGGAGGGGATACCTCGGGCTTTGGTATCAACGAGAGATCATTCGTACCAGAAACCGGTAGCAAGGCTTTCGGTGAACTCCTGCTGCTGCTCGATGAGAGCGGCAGTGGCGGCGGCGTCCTTATAGTCGGTAGCGAAGGAGGCGGCAGCCGCGAGATAATCGGGATCTTCCATGGTCGCCTTGAAAGCGGCCTCGTAGAACGCAATGACTTCCGGGCTCACGCCGGCGGGAGCGACGACGCAGCGGGAGGAGCCGAGCCACTGGTCATAGTAGCCTTTCTCGCCGAGAGTCGGGACGTCGGGGAACTCGAAAAATACGCTCGGTGGAGAACACGGCAAGCGGCTTTACGTCGGTGCGGCCGGCGATATCGGCAGCCTTCGCAACGCACCAGTCGGCCTCTTTGCCGAGAAGGCTAGTAAGCTCGTCCGCGGTGTTGCCCTGCGGCAGGTCGATGTACTTGAAGCCGGCGGGTTGGCAAACGCCTGCGCACCGATGTGGTTGGAGGCCTGCGCGCCGTTGGTGGAGGCGACGGTCTGGTTTTCCTTGGCGTAAGCGACGAGATCGTCAATGTCGTTGAAGCGCTCGTCGTCCGCGCGCACGAGGACGAGAGAGGTCTCGGTCACATGGTTGCAGATGGCGGCGAAGTCCGCGGTGGTGTAGGTGCCGAGTCCCTTTACGATGGATGAGTTGAAGTTCGGGAGGTTCATGAAGCCGATGGTCATGCCGTCGGGCGCAGCCGCGGCGATCTGAGACCAGCCGATGGAGCCGGAGCCGCCGTCAACGTTCTCGATGACGATGGTCTGGCCGACGTACTTCTCGGCGTACTGCGCAAGGATGCGCGCGGTGACGTCGGTGCCGTTGCGGCTTTGTAGGCAACGATCATGGTCACGGGGCCGTTGGGGGCCCAGCCGGTGGTTTCCGCCGGAGCTTCGGCGGGAGTTTCGGTCTGGGGTTCTGCGGGAGTCTCGGGCTGCGCGGGAGCCTCGGTCTGGCCGCAGGCACACAGCGCGAACATCATACAGAGGGCAAGGAACAGGGCAAATGCTTTTTTCATTTTTTCTTTCCTTTCTTTCTTTTGATGAATTCGGTCTCTTTGTTCCTCCCAAGAGATGCTGCAATGTTACCAGAAAGTTCCGTTATTTGCAAGGAAAATTTTACAAAAATCCAAACAGAAGAAAAAACATGTTAAATCTCTGTAAAATCTCCGTAAATTTTCTGTTTTTCCCCGGCAAAAAAGCATCCGGACGGCTTTACACTGTCCGGATGCTTTTTACCTATAAAATCTTTGCAGTTTCCCAACACGCTTTTACGCCGCGCCGAAAAAGCGGAACACGGCGGTCACATAAACCAGAAGCTGGTCGCGGCTGACGAACTTGGTCATATCGGCAATGTCGGTCGTCTGGATCAGGCGCTCAGAAGCTGCCGCCGGTCGCATACGCCACGGCGAGCAGCGCAATGCCGAAGATCATCAGCACGGAAAAAGCGATGGCTACCCATCTCCATACCTTACTCATCGGCGTCTTCCCCTTCTTCGGATACAGGATCGCGCGGTAAATGCTGCGCGTGAGGCGCACCGTGAGAGTGCAGCCCGCCACGGCGATGGAAATACCGGTCCAGAGGAGCAGCAGCGCCAGCGCAAACGCGGCCAGCGTCGCGCCTGCCGTGAGCAGGAGATCCGGCATGCGGACGATCGCGCCGTTGAACACATAACCGGTCAGATACACGCCCGCCGCGAGAAGCGCCGCGCCGATGCCCAGAACGGCAATGCCGAGAGCAAGCGAAAGTCCGAACAGCAGCACCCATACCGCCAGCATCGGGATCGTGACCACGACCGCAGCAAAGGCGCGCCCGCCCGACACGGGGCGGCGGGTCTCGATCTCTTCGTATTCATACTCTTCTTCCGCTTCCGGCTCTTCGGCAGGCTCTTCCGCTTCTTCCGCTTCTTCCGGGAAGCTCTCTTCCGCGGGCAGGTTCTCGGATACATCCTCCGCGCCGTCCGGCGTTTCCGGCTCTTCCGGCTCCGGCATCTCGGGCTCCGGCTCCGCCGGCGCTTCGTCCGCGGTCTCCTCCGCTGCGCCGTCCGCCGGTTCTCCGGCCGGCTCTTCCGCATCCGGAGGTGCAGGCTTGTCCGCCTCTTCCTCCGGCAGCAGCTCCCGCCGCGGCATCCGCGAGCAAAGCGCCGAGAATCTCGTCCGCAGACTCGATCCGGCGCGGCTCGTCGTCCGGCAGGATCTCTTCGGGATACAGCGGTTCGAGCGGCAGTGGCTCTTCGTCCTCCGCCGGTCCGTCCGGCGTTTCGCCCGTTTCCTCTTCCGGCTCTTCCTCCGGCGCGGCAGGCATGACCGGCGCAGCCGGTTTTTTCGTGAACGTCAGGCCGAGATCCGAAAAGTCCAGCTCGTCAAGATCGATCTCCGGCAGCACGGCAGGCTCCGGCTCCGCGGCGATTTCTTCTTCCGGCTCGGGCTCCGGCAGCTCTTCCGGCTGCTCTTCGATAAAGCTCTTCGGGGGAGATCTTCCGGCAGCGGCTCTTCCGCTTCCGGCTCGCTCTCTTCGGCGAGTATATGTGCACCGGTGTATTCTTCCTCGATGATCTCGGTCTCTTCCGGCGCTTCGGTCTCCTCCGGCCCGGCGGCTTCGCCGTCGGCAAACGGCGTTTCGCCGTTCGCTACCGCTTCGCGGTATTCCCGCTCGATCTGCAGCACCTGACGTACCGGCGAGCCGAAGCAGCGGACGACCGTCGTCTCGCCCTCGGGACCGGCTTCGTCAAACATGCGCTCATACCGGTTGAGGACACGGTCGCGCTCGGCAGCATCGAGGAACGCCAGCAGGCTCCGCAGCTCCGCCATGAAGCTTTTTCGGTTCAACGTGGGACACCTCCCATTCGTACTGTTACAATTTGTCATCGTTAGATTATACTATTTAATAAATACTTGTCAAGTCTTATCCCACGACAAACCTTGACAAGCACGCCGCTCTCACCTAATATAATAAAGTTAAATCCGCGGTGGGAGAAGGGCTCCCGCCGTTATAAAAAGGAGAAATATCATGGCGAAAGAAAAATGGTCGAGCAGATCACCAACATGGAGACTGATTTTGCTCAGTGGTACACCGACATCTGCCGCAAGGCCGAGCTGGTGGAGTATGCCTCGGTAAAGGGCTTCACCATCCTGCGTCCCCTACGGCTACGCGATCTGGGGAGAACATCCAGCAGATCATGGACGGCGAGTTCAAAAGACCGGCCACCAGAACGTGGCGATGCCCGTTCTGATCCCGGAGAGCCTTCTGAAAAAGGAAGGCGAGCTCGTCAACGGCTTCGCGCCCGAGGTGGCATGGGTCACGCAGGGCGGCAGCGAGGAGCTGGAAGAGCCGCTCGCGTTCCGCCCCACAAGCGAGACGATGTTCTGCGACCACTGGTCGCGCGTGCTCCACTCCTACCGTGAGCTGCCGATGCTCTATAACCAGTGGTGCTCCGTCATCCGCTGGGAGAAGACGACCCGTCCGTTCCTGCGCAGCCGCGAGTTCTGGTGGCAGGAGGGGCACACCATCCACGAGACCGCCGAGGAGGCCGAGGCCGAGACCGCGCAGCAGCCTCAAGTGCTACGCCGATTTCTTTGAGAACATCCTCGCCATCCCCGTCGTCCCCGGCCGCAAGACCGAGAAGGAAAAGTTTGCCGGCGCGGAGGCCACCTACACCTGCGAGTGCATGATGAAGGACCACAAGGCGCTGCAGGGCGCAACGTCCCACTACTTCGGCGATAAGTTCTCGCGCGCCTACAACGTCACGTTCACCGGGCGCGACAACAAGGTGCAGTATCCGTTCCAGACGTCCTGGGGCTCCACGACGCGCATGATCGGCGCGGTCATCATGGCGCACGGCGACAACAACGGTCTTGTGCTTCCCCGAAGATCGCCCCCATTCAGGTCATCGTCCTCCCCATCGCGCAGCACAAGCCCGGTGTGCTGGAAAAGGCGCAGGAGCTCGTCGACCGGCTCGCGAAGCTGGGGCTTCGCGTCAAGGGTGACTTTACCGACAACTCTCCGGGGTGGAAGTTTGCCAACTGGGAGATGAAGGGCGTGCCGCTGCGCATTGAGATCGGCCCGAAGGACATTGAGAACAACCAGTGCGTCGCCGTCCGGCGCGACGACCGCGAGAAGCTGTTCCTCTCGCTCGACGAGCTGGATACAAAGGTCCCCGAGCTGCTCGACGCCGTGCAGAAGTCCCTTTATGAAAAGGCGAAGGCCAACATGGAAGAGCACACCTACCCTGCCTACTCGCTCGAAGAGGCGAAGAAGATTCAGGAGGAAAAGGGCGGCTTCATCAAGACCATGTGGTGCGGCGAGCTTGCGTGCGAGATGAAGATGAAGGAGCAGGCCGGCATGTCCAGCCGCTGCATGCCGCTTCATCAGGAGCATCTGGCCGACACCTGCCCCATCTGCGGGAAGCCCGCCAAGCACATGATCTACTGGGGCGTGGCGTACTGATGCCGCACATCGCCGTGAAGCTCTGGCCGGGCCGGAGCGAGGAAGAAAACGTGCCTTCGCCCGCGCCGTCGCGGACGATGCCGCCCGGTATCTCCACGCGGACAAGGCGGGTCTCCGTCAGCATCGAGGAGATCGAGCCCGAAGCGTGGGAAGAGACTGTAGTTCGTCCGGAAATTCTCGAAAAGCCGGACATCCAGTACGTCAGCAGAGAGGTCTGAAATCTAATAATATGTTAGCCCGCAGAGCCGAACGGCTCTGCGGGCTCAGTCTGTCGAGAGCCCCGGCTGCGCATCAAGCGGCAGACGGTTTTCCGGCGTATTGAGAGCAGAAAAATCGGAAAAGTCAAGACCACCGGCTGAGCCGGTGGTCTTGACTGCTTTTTGAAACGGAATGCAGAGGGAGGCACCGCGCTGCATTACCGGGTTTGAATGGCTTTGAGGATATCTGCCGGACGCACCGGCGTGGTAAAAGCGCACGCCGAGCGCGTCGTGCAGCGCGTTGAGCACCGCGGGCGTCGCCGGTACGGTCGCGACCTCGGAGACGCCTTTCGCGCCGTAAGGTCCCTCGGTGTGAGGGTCCTCCACGAGGACGATATCGAATTTCGGCGTATCCTGCGCGCGCAGCACGCCGAGCTTTTCCGAACGTGAGCTGGTCGGGCTTGCCGTTTGTGAAGGAGAAGCCCCTCGCTGAGCGCATAGCCGACGCCCATCGCACTGCTGCCTCGATCTGTCCGGCGATAATCTGCGGGTTGATGGCGCGTCCCGTGTCGTTGGCAGAGACAACGTGCAGCACCTTCACCGCACCGGTCTTTTTGTTTACCTCGAGAATGACGCACTGCGTAAGGAATGCATAGCCGCGGTAGTTCTGGTACGGGTTCCCGTCCTCCTTGGCCTGCGCCTTGCCGTTGATGCCGTAGGTCTTCGGCGCGATATGGCGGTAGCGTGTCTGGCGCGTTTCGCCCGGCTGCCACGGATTTTTCACAAGCTCCTCGCGCATCTTTCTGGCCGCTTCATACACGGCGCGCCCCGTGTCGAGCGTCTGGCGCTCGCTGACGGACTGGCGGTGCGGGAGCGTTTCCGCCGTATCGCCGCAGGTGACGATGAAATTCTCCTCTGGCACGTCGAGCGTTTCCGCGGCGATCTGCATCATGCCGGTGCGGAAGCCCTGTCCCATGTCGGTGCCGGAAAGATCCATTTTAAACTTGCCGTCCGGCAGCTTGGTGAGGATACAGCCGCCGTCATCCGGACTTCCCTTGCCGACGCCGACGTTTTTAAATCCGCTCGCCACGCCTACGCCGAGCGCCACATCCGGATCATTCTTTTCCGCATACAGCTTCCGGTAGCAGGCGATGATAGGCTCCGCCTTCTTCTCGCACGCGCGGATGGTCTGCGCAATGCCGACGCTCTCGCGCACCGCTTCGCCGGTCATCGTTTTGTCGCCGGGGTGGAGCGCGTTGCGGAGACGAATCTCGAAGGGATCGATCCCCAGCCGCCTGCCGCCTCGTCGATCATCGTTTCAATGCAGTTGGCGCTCTGGTTGATGCCGAAGCCACGGAACGCCCCGCCCTGCACAGTGTTCGTGCGCACCGTAGGCGTGGAGCTTTTTGCCGCGTCGATGCGGTACGGTCCGAGCGCGAAGATGCAGCCCTGCTCGAGCACGCCGCCGCTCAGGCCCGTATACGGCCCGGCATCGGAGGTGATCTTCGCTTCTAGCGTGCGGAAGATGCCGTTTCCGTCCACTCCGAAGCGGTAATGGTTGTGGTAGCGGTGGCGCTTGGTCGAAAGGGATCAGCGACTCGCGCCGCGTGAGCGGTATCTGTACTTTGCGGCGAAGGGTGAATGCTGCAATGGCCGCGTGCGGCTCGACGTAGGAGTCGCACTTGCCGCCGAAGCCGCCGCCGATGGGCGCGCCCGTCACGCGGACGCGCTCGGCGGGCAGATCCAAGATCGGCGCGAGCATGTTCTGAATTTCAAACGGCGACTGCGTACAGGTGGTGACGCGCACCACACCGGTGCTCTCATCGTATTCGCCGATGGCGCATTCCGGCTCGATGTAGGCGTGCTCCTGCCGTTCAAAATAGTAATCGCCTTCGAACGTTTGCAGCCCCGGCGTTTTTTCGGCCGCGGCAAGATCGCCGGAGGAAAAATCGATCGTGCGTATGATCTGCCGCCCGCCGAGCGCGTAGCTGTCTTCGATCTCGAAAAAAACGCCGGGCAGCGGCTCATATTCCACGCGGGCGAGCTTTGCCGCCGCGCGGGCGTGCGCCTCAGTATCGGCCACGACGAGCGCAAGCATGTCGCCGAGGAAGTTCACTTCCGTATCGCAGAACACCGGCTGCTCGGGATTGAACGTCGCATAGGTATTCCGTCCAGGCACGTCCTTATGCGTCAGCACACGCACAACGCCCGCGGCGCTCTCCACAGCGGAAAAGTCCATGGAGAGGATCTTGGCGCGCGAATGCTGCGACCAGACGAACGCGCCGTAAAGCGTGTCCGCGTCGGCGCGGTCGCAGGTAAGGGCAGCGCGCCCGTCACCTTGGCCGGACCGTCGATGTCGATGGCGCAGCGGCCGATGTGGCGGCCGGTGAGGTCCTGCGCCGTCACGTCGTCCTCGCCCTCGTATTTTACGATCTCGAGATTTTCCCACGTCCGCATATCATCCACGGACGGGTCTTCCCGCGCAGGCGCGCCGCCGCCAGATGCACCGCCTCGATGATCTTCACATAGCCGGTGCAGCGGCAGTAGTTGTTTTTCAGCGCTTCGCAAATCTCCTCGTCCGTCGGGTCCGGATTTACATCTAGCAGCGCCTTCGTCGCGAGCACCATGCCCGGCGTGCAGAAACCGCACTGCACCGCGCCGATATCGAGAAACGCCTGCTGGATCGGGTGCAGGCCGCCATCGGCGCCGTGCAGCGCTTCAATCGTGACGACGGACTTTCCTTCCAGCTTGTCCATGCGGGTAACGCATGAGCGGACAGGCTTTCCGTCCAGGAGAACGGTACACGCGCCGCAGTGACCGGTGGAGCAGCCTTCCTTTGCGCCCTTCAGACACGCGACGCCGCGGAGATATTTGAGTAGCGTGAGACCGTCCGCTTCCGCGCTGACCGGCTTGCCGTTAAGAATAAAGTTTACGGTAACCATTTTCGTTTTCCTTTTTTCATTGGATTTATTGAAAAGAAAACCATGGTTGTTCCGGCGTTCCCGTCCGGCGGGACGCCTCCACTTCCGGTTATTTTTCCAAAACTGTGTAGTCTTTCACCTTGTCCTCATCCAGCTCCACGCCGAAGCCAGGCTGATCCGGGCAGTACAGGCAGCCGTCCGGCTGGTGGATGCGGAGCGGTTCCTTCACGATGCCCTGAAAGCTGTCAGGGTGATGGCGGGAGGATCGTGCGGCACTTCCAGCCATGTGGCGTTCGGGTAAGAGCAAATGGTCGCGAGTGCCGCGGCTACGCCCGTGCCGGGGACCCAGCCATGGATGTTGACGAGCTTATTGCCCCGACGCTCGGCCATCGCAGCGATCTTGCGCACATGGCTGATGCCGCAGCAGAGCGTGATGTTCGGCATATAGATATCGTAGCACCTCGTTGTCGATGAGCGTCGTGATGTCCTGAATGCCGTTCATGATCTCGCCGCCGGCGATGGCTATCTCCGTCTCCTCAGTGAGACGGCGGATGCCGTGGATATCGTAGTGGTCCAGCGGCTCCTCAAGCCACAGCACGCCGAGATCGTGCAGCTCCTTTGCCGTTTCGAGTGCGCGCTGATACGTCCAGAACGGGACGCGCCCGCCCTCAAAGTTTCGGTCGCGCACGGGGCCCTGATTGGCATCGCAGATGATGGTCATCTTATCGCCGACGGCCTTACGGATATTCTCCACGATGTGGATATCTTCCTTTATCGTCGGCATGAACAGGCGCAGCTTCACGGCGCGGAAGCCCCTCGTCGAACAGGCGGAGCGCGTCCTCCTGCCGTTCCTCGTCGCTGCGCAGCTCGCACATGGCGGCGTAGGCCGGGATATGGTCACGATAGCCGCCCATGACTTTATACGCCGGCAGGCCTGCCTTCTTACCGAGGATGTCCCAGAGGGCGTTCTCCACGATCCCCGGACGGGGGGCGGGCCGTCCGTCAGCCTTGAGGCGGGTGGCCAACTTTTCGATCATCAGCGGATCCTGTCCGATGAGCCAGGGGGCGATCATGTCCTGAATAAACGTCATATATGTCGGCGTCAGGCCGAAGGGAAAGTCGCCGCTGCCGTAGCCCTCGATCCCCTCGTCCGTCATGACACGTACGAGCAGGATGTGCTGGTGCGTTTCGCGCTTTCCGGGGTACCACGTCGGTTCAAAGGGCTTATCGTAGGGGACTTTGAGCCAATAGGTCTTGATTCCGGTGATCTTCACAGCGATACCTCCTTAATATATAAACTCAAGATGCCGGGACAGTCTCCCATCACGGCAGAATGGGAGAGGCGGGGGATAAACCCACCTCTCCGGCGGTCAGTTATGGAACGGGAAAGACTGCAATGGTTTTATTCTGCTTTTACCGCCGCTTCCTCCGCGGCGAACTGTGCCATCTCCTCCGGCGTGTATTTGGCCGCGCCGATGCCGAAGATACCGAAGATGAGATCGACGAGCATGATGAGGATCGGGAAGAAGGCGAAAGGAGCAAAGTCCTTGATGGCAACGCCGGTCTGCGAGGACATGTACTGCGCGCCGATGTTCCACGGCAGGAACACAACGAGGCAGTTGGCGACGTTGTTGATGATGCGGCCGGGGTTTTCCGGCTTGTAGCCCTGCTTCTTGTAGAGCTCGGGCATGAGCGTGCCGACGAAGGTCATGCAGAAGTAGTAGGTGCCGACCATCGCGTTGGTGATGACGGAGGCGACGAACGTGTGATGGTGAGACCGGCGAGGCTCTTGATGTGCTTGCTCAGCGATTCGATGATGACATTGAGCACGCCCGTGCCCTTGAGGATGCCGCCGATGCCAAGCGAGCCGACGATGATGGCGACGAGCTCATACATGCTCGTGAAGCCGCCGCGGTTGAGGAGCGAGGAGATGAGGGCGTTATCGCAGGTGACGGAGAAGCCGCTCTTCATGAAGCCGGTGACCTCGGCCACGGAGAAGCCCTGCATGAACACGGCGACAAAATGCCGATGACGCTGCCGCAGAGGATACCAGCAGCGCGGAATAGCGCATGATCATCATGACGAGAACGACCGCCATGGGGATGAGCGTCACAACGTTGATGTGGAAGAGCGATTCAAGACTGGCGAGCATGTCGTTGACGCTCGCGAGATCCACGGACGTTCCGGCATAGCGCGCGCCGAGAATGCCGTACAGAACCGCAGAGATGAGCCACGCGATGCCAGTGGTGGGAGCCATAAACTTGATGTGGTCCCAGATGTCGATGCCGAGCACGGAAGACTGCATCAGGGTGCATCGGATACGGGCGAGAAGCCGTTGCCGAAGTAAGCGCCGGAGATGACCGCGCCGGCCACAACGCCGGCGGGAAGGCCGAGGCCGAGACCAACGCCCATCATGGCGACGCCGATGGTGGCGACGGTGCCCCACGACGCCGGTGGGCAGCGCAACGATAGATGTAAGGATGAACGCAACGAGAAGGAACGCGCCCGGGGAGATGATCTTCAGTCCCCAGTAAATCAGGGCGGGGACGGTACCGGCGCAGAGCCAGATGGAGACCATGCCGCCGACGGCGATCAGCAGAGCAATGACGCCGATGGCGGGCTTGATGAGATCGAGAGCGAATTTCTCGGTCTCATGCATGCTGTAGCCGAGATAGAGAGCGAACGGGACAAGAACGAGCCAGGCAAGGATCATCACAACGACGATGGGCGCCTTGCCGACCGTGAGCATCAGAGTAATAAACGCGATGAGAACAAGGACCGTGAGGATGGAGAAGCCGAGAGAAGCCTTTTTCTTCTCTCTGGGCTGTTTGGTCGAACTCATGGAACAGAACCTCTTTTCTTTCTTTTCGCGGGACAAGCGGATTATCGAATTTCTATGGCTCCGCCGGAGGCGGCGGAGCCCCTTCTTTTACCATAATTGACCGCAGCTATTCACAAAAAGCCGGTTCGGCTCAATGCGCTTTTTTACGCCTTCTGCGCGCGCCACTCGCGAAGCAGTTCTTCGGAGTTGGTGTTCAGGCCGATGTAGCGGGAGAACATGAGTCCTGCGGCAGCTTCGTCGCTCGGGTTCGAGCCGCGGGTCATGTCGAAGCAGAGGATGACCTTGTAGTCCTTGCTTCCGGCGTAGTAGGCCGTGCAGAGATCGCAACAGTTCGTCATGATGCCGGTGATGACCATAACGTCCTTGCCGAGAGCGCGCATGACAAGATCGAGATCGGTCGTCTCGAACGCAGTGACGCGCTTTTTAGTGTTCACAACAACGTCGCCGGGCTTGTTCTCCACAACGAGCGTGCTCCACTTCGTATCCTCCAGCGCCAAATTGCAGAAGTTCTTCGTCATGGCGACGTACTTCGCCGAGCAGGGAGTAATGTCCCTCAGTGATGCGCCGCCAGGCAGATTCCTTTCCCTCGTCGATCTCGCGGCGGTAGGTGTTTACGATGTGTACGATGGGAATGCCGAGATCGCGGCAGGCCTGATTGAACTTATTGACGTCGTCGATGATGTCGCGGCCGAGGGCGCTCGGCGCGGGGCAGTCCGGCTCGGGATCGAGATGGCCGCCGTGCATGTCCAGCTCGACGATTGCTGCACGGGACCAGTCGATGTAATCGTCAAAGCCCTCGGGCAGCGCGACCATTTGGCCGTTGATGTTGATCTTCATATCGGTACGAGGCATGTGCGTTACTCCTTTCCCTGCGCCTGAATTTCGGCAGTCAGCTCATCGGCGCGCACGACCAGTCCGATGAACATCGTGCAGGCCTTGGCGCACTCTTCGCCCAGATCTTCAAAATAGGGGTAGAACCGGTCTTCGACAACGAGGCACTTGAAGTCCTTGATCATGCCGTAAAGCCCGTGCCCATACCGATGCAGTCGAGCCCAGCGCCCACGAAGACAATGGTTTTGCAGCCGAGGATTTTGAGAAGGAATTCAAGGTCCGTCCCCTCAAAGGCGCTGTGGCGCTTGGCGGAGAGGAGCTTGTGGTCTCCCTCGGCGACCTCGGTGGCAAACTGCCAGAGATCGGTGTCTTCCTCCATGGCAGGGTTGGGGAAAGGCTTTTTGCCGGACAGCGGCGTGATGCGCGGGTACTGCGCGTTCACCAGATCGAGCCCGCCCTTGCGGAACTTGTATCCGGCGTGCACGATGGGAATGCCGGCCTTGCGGCAGGCGGCGTTGAAGGCGTTGATCTCCTCGACCATCTTTGCGCTCTTCTCCGCATCAAAATACTCCGGCAGCAGATTGCCCTTCTGCATGCCGAGCTCTACGACGACCATGTGTTTTGCGTCCAGAAAATCGTCAAATGCGGGCGCTACCGGAAGACGCCCGCCTTCCACGGGCACGCGGATAAACTTTGCTGTGATAGGGGTCTTGGGCATTGCCGTATCTCCTTTCGGTACAGCGGGGACACCGTATCGGTTTCCCCGATCTCTATGGGTCGTACTATAGGCGTTTCTTCGTATTTTGTCAATACTTTTGTGTCCTGGTTAACATTATTTTTGAATCCGTATCGCGGCATTATTTTGGATTTCGTTTTATCGGCATGTCTGTTTTTCAACATATATTATAATATCATTACGTTTTTAAGCTTCGTGTTGTGATTAGCGTCCGCTAATATCCGGAATTTTTTGTTTCCACATTGTATCATTAAGGACACATTCTACAATTTTCTCCGCAGCTATTGAAACGGTGAAAAAAAGATGATACCATAATATCAATATACAGGTTTACCACAGGAGGCCGCCATGACAAAAAGCGAATTGATCCTTGAATTCCGACGCTATGCGAACTCTGCCGATATCATGAGCAAGCTGCACTCGCGGGAGATTCTCAGCGGGTACGGCAACTCGGAGCTCAACTGCATCGACTGCATCGGGCGCATGAAGCACCCCAACGCAGCACGCATCGCCGATGAAATGGACCTCACGCGCAGCGCCGTTTCCAAGATTCTTCGCAAGCTAATCGCTAAAGACGCCGCCATTTCCTATCAGCTTCCGGGCAACCAGAAGGAGATCTACTATAAGTTAACGCCTTACGGCCGCGAGCTGTTCCGCCAGCACCGGCTGCGCCACCTGAACTGGGAGCAGCGCGACCGCGAATTTTTCGACTCGCTCGACCCCCGTCATACTGGACACTGCGCTCGAATTCATGAACGCTTACAACGGCTATCTCGAGCGAAAGCTCGCCGAAGAGATGGCCGCCGGCGACCCGTCCGAACGCATCGCCGTCGGTGATGCTCCAGAGGACGACGGTGTGACACCGTGCGCGGATAATTTCCTGTAAAGAAACATAACCACATTATTTTATATAATTTATATAAGGAAAAGTATACAAAACATGAAGCCCATCATCCCTCCGGAAAGCCGCTGCTGGCTGGAGATCGACCCGCGCTGCGGCAGAATTACCGCATCATAGAATCCATGTGCAGCGACGGATGCATGCCCATCGCCGTTGTCAAGGCCAACGCCTACGGGCTGGGCGCGGTACACATCGCGCAGGAGCTCGAGCGCTGCGGCTGCCGGATGCTCTCCACCGCCGATCTTGCCGAAGCGTTGGAGCTGCGCCGCGCGGGGATCACCGCGCCGATCCTGCTGCTCGGCCCGATCGACCCGCTCTGCGTGCCGGAGGCCATGGAAAACGATATCATCGTTCCCGTCGTTGACGCCGTGCACGCGCGCCTCATGGACGCGCAGGCAGAAAACGCCCGGGGCGTGCTGCGCACGCACATAAAGCTCGACGTCGGCCTATCGCGGCTTGGCATCCCCGTCCCCGGGCGGGAGGATGAGGCCGAGCGTGAGGTGCGCTCCATTCTCTCGCTCCGCCATCTGACGAACGAGGCGCTGATGACGCACATCTCCGGCATGATGGAGCCGGAAATGGACTACCGCAACGTGGAACAGCTCGAAATATTCCGGTGCTTCGGCCGCCGGTTTGATGGGTTGGGGCTGAAAATGCACTGTGAGAGCAGTCTTCTCTTCCTCTCCCACCCGGAGTATCGGATGGACTATGTCCGTCTCACCTCGGCGCTGCTCGGCATCCAGGCCGGATACGATGCCCTCGGCGTGCGCAGCATCGCGCACTTCAAGACCCGTCTGCTGCAAATAAAGCGCGTGCCAAAGGGGACGAGTATCGGCTACTGGATGACTTACGTCGCGCCACGGGATATGACCGTCGGCATCGCGGGTGTCGGCTACGGCGACGGGCTGATCCGCTCGCTGTGCACGGGCGCATGGATGTCCATTCGGGAACAGCGCGCAGATGTGATCGGCAAGCTCTCGATGAGCTTCGCCGCGCTCGATCTCACGGACATTCCGGACGCAGAGCTCGGCGACGAGGTGACCGTTTTCGGCACCGGCCCCGATGTCCCGTCCGTCGGCGACTATGCTGCGCTGTACGGCGGGCATCCCTGTGAGGTCATCACCATGCTCAAGGAGAGCATTCCACGCCTATATCGGGAGTAAGAGAGGTTTTTCCTCTCTTTTTTCCTGTATGCCGGAACTTTTTCCCAGTGCCGCCGTCTTAGTATTAGAAGCATTAAATAAACTTTTTGAAGGAGGTACACCCGATGAAAAAAGACGACAAAGCTCCTTGCGCTGGCGCTCGCGCTTGTGCTTGCGCTCGGTCTCGCCGGATGCGGAGCGAAAACGTCGAGCATGACCGATTCTTGCTACAGCGAAAGGATCAGCAGCGCCCCCATGGAGGAGCCAAGGCCGGACACGCCGATGGAATCGGAGTCGATGCCGTCGCCCGCCAGTGCCCCCGGAGGTTTCGGCAATCTTGCCGCCGAGGACGACGCCTTCTACGAGGAAAAGCTCAGAGACACTACCGCCGATATCGCCGACATGAGCGAGAAAATCATCTACAGCGCCGACGCGACGCTCGAAACGACCGAGTTTGAGTATTCGATTGAGGAGATCCGCGCACTTGTCAAAGAACTGGGCGGCTTTATGGAGAGCTCGAGCATTTCCGGCAACAACTACTATAACATCTCCCGCGGCAATACGGGCGGGCGCTATGCGTCCTTCCTCATCCGTGTGCCGAGCGACAAGTTCTCCGTGCTTACCGGCTCCCTCTCCGAATTCGGCAACGTTCCCTACTGCAACACATACATGCAGAACGTGACGATGGAATATTACGACGCGCAGAGCCGCCTTGAAGCCTATAAAACGCAGGAGACCCGGCTTCTTGAGATGCTTGCCGCTGCCAAATCGGTCGAGGATATGCTCGCCATTCAGCAGCAGCTCACCGACGTGCAGTATGAGATCGACTCGCTCACCGGTCAGCTCCGCTACTACGATCATCAGGTGAATTACTCCACCGTGTCGCTCTACGTTTCCGAGGTGACCAAGTATACGCCCGAACCGACGATCACACTCACCTATTGGGAGCGCATGACCCGCGGCTTTTCCGAATCGCTCAAGGACGTGGGCGAGTTCTTCCAGGATCTGTTCCTCTGGTTCGTGACGAGCCTCCCGTGGCTCGTGCCGCTTGCGGCAGTCGTCGTGCTGATCGTGTGGCTCATCCGCCGCCGCGCAAAGAACCGTCCGGAGCGTGCCGCAAAGCGGGCGGCAAAGCGTGCCGCGAAAGCCGAAAAGCGCGCGCAGAAGGCCGCGGCCAAAGCCGCCGCGAAGAGCGCTGCTCCCGCGGAAGAAACCCCGAAAGACGGCGAAAAAATAACCCTACCCCTTTCCCTGCGCCCCGGCGGAAAACGCCGGGGCGTTTTTCCTGGCGCGGGAGAGAAAAGACGCCAAAAAAACCGAGGTTTTTTCGTTGAATTCCCTTGACCGGACAGGCGGTTTGTGTTATATTAACCCTACCTGTCGGTCGAGAGGTTTATTTTTATGCTCTTTCGGCCCATACAGGGAGGCATACGCGCGCGGAAAGCGCTGCGTAAATATTACAAGGAGGTGCCGAAATAATGGCGAAAGCAGGTTCGCGGATCAAGATCACCCTGAGATGCAGCGAGTGCAAGCAGCGGAACTACAACACCATGAAGAACAAGAAAAATTCTCCCGAAAAGCTCGAGATGAATAAGTATTGCCCCTTCTGCCGCAAGCACACCAAGCACGTCGAAACGAAGTAATGACAGACGTGAGAAAGGATGCATCCAATGGCTAACGAAGAAAAGAAACCCGTCGCCCCTCAGACGAAGGGCGCAGCCGTCAAGCGGACGGACAAGAAACTCGGCTTTTTCAAGCGCGTTGCCAAGTGGTTCCGCGAAATGAAGAGCGAGCTCAAAAAAGTCGTTTGGCCCACCCCCAAGCAGTTCGGCAAGAATGCGCTGGTCGCTCTGGTCGTTATGGCCGCTGCCGCCCTCGTGCTCTGGGGCTTTGACTCTCTGGCCAAGGCCGCTGTCGAAGCGCTGATCACATTGGTGTAAGCCGGATGGCAGAGAACGCAAAATGGTATGTGGTCCACACATACTCCGGTTATGAGAACACGGTAGCCGCTTCCATCATGAAGGCGGCGGAAAACCGCCAGATGCAGGATCTCATCCAGGAGGTCAACATCCCTCTGGAGACGGTCGTTGAGCATACCGACGGCGGTGATAAAGGAAGTCGAGCGCAAGGTATTCCCCGGCTACGTGCTGGTGAAGATGGTGCTCACGGACGAAAGCTGGCATCTCGTGCGCAACAGCCGCGGCTGCACCGGCTTCGTCGGCTCCGACGGAAAACCCGTTCCTCTGACCGAGCAGGAGATCCTCGATCTCGGTGTGGAGCGCAGAGAGATTTCCGTGGGCTTTGAGCTTGGCGATACCGTCAAGGTCATCGACGGCCCGCTGGAAGGCTTCCTCGGCACGGTGGACGAGATCGACCCCGAGGGGAACAGCGTCCGCCTCATCGTCTCCATGTTCGGCAGGGGAGACGCCGATCGATCTGGAACTCGACCAGGTCGAACCGGTAAAAAAGAAGAATAATTCTGGAGGTGCTTAATTATGGCACAGAAAATAGTTGGCTATGTCAGATTCCAGGTTCCCGCCGGCAAAGCGACTCCGGCTCCCCTGTGGGCCCGGCTCTCGGTCAGTACGGCGTGAACATTTCCCAGTTCACCAAGGACTTCAACGAGCGTACCAAGGGCGATATGGGTCTTATGATCCCGGTCGTCATCACCGTTTACGCCGACCGCAGCTTCACCTTCATCACCAAGACGCCCCCGCGGCTCTGCTGATCAAGAAGGCCTGCGGCATCGAGACCGCCTCCGGCGTGCCTCAGCGTGACAAGGTCGCCACCATCAGCAAGGAAGATGTCCGCAAGATCGCCGAGCAGAAGATGCGCGATCTCAACTGCTCCGACATCGAGTCCGCCGTCAGTATGATCGCCGGTACCTGCCGCTCCATGGGCGTCGTCGTCGGCGACTGAGCTGGCAAACGTGGGAGGAAGTAACCTTCCGAAAAACCACATTTTAGGAGGATAATGAAGTGTTCAGAGGTAAAAATTATAAAGAGAGCACGAAGCTCATCGATAAAAGCGCCCAGTATGAGCCCGCTGAGGCTTTCGAGCTTGTCACCAAGACCGCCAAGGCGAAGTTCGACGAGACCGTCGAGCTGCACGTGAAGCTCGGCGTTGACTCCCCGCCACGCTGACCAGCAGGTCCGCGGCGCCATCGTCCTGCCCAACGGCACCGGCAAGAGCGTCAAGGTCCTCGTGTTCTGCAAGCCGGAGCGCGAAGAGGAGTGCAAGGAAGCCGGCGCGGATTACGTCGGCGGCATGGAGCTCGTCCAGAAGATCCAGGGCGAGAACTGGTTCGATTTCGACGTCGTCATCGCCAGCCCCGACATGATGGGCGTTGTCGGCCGTCTCGGCAAGGTCCTCGGCCCCAAGGGTCTCATGCCCCCCCCCAAGGCCGGCACCGTGACCCCCAACCTGGCGCAGGCCATCAAGGAGTCCAAGGCCGGTAAGATTGAGTACCGACTCGACAAGACCAACATCATCCACTGCCCCGTCGGCAAGGCTTCCTTCGGCGCGGAGAAGCTGCTTGAGAACTACACCGCTCTCATCACCGCCATCTTGCGCGCGAAGCCCGCGACCGCGAAGGGCCAGTATATCCGCAGCTGCGTGACCGCCACCACCATGGGCCCCGGCATCAAGATCAACGCCCAGAAGCAGCTCTGATTTCGGATCACAAAAATCGTCGAATGAAAATTCGGCGATTTTTTTATTCACAAATTGTTCAAGATAGTTTCAGGTTCTTTTCAGAATTCCGTGATAGGATACAGCCAAGAATTGAAACAAGAGGTGTTTTCCATGTACGAGAACAACGATCCCAATACCGAAAATAACGAAAGCAGCACGTACCGGTACACGCCGGAGCGCGGCACGCAGAGCGATTATACCGCGGGGGCGCATAACGCCGATTCACAGTACTCTTCCGGCCCGCAGAGCGGCTACATTCCCGGCAGCTATTCGTGCTCCCCCGAGCCGCCGAAGAAAAAGAAGAAACTCTCCGCCGGAAAGATCATCGCCATCGCCCTCGCGCGCGCTGCTGGGCGGATGCCTCGGCGTCGGCGCAACGCTTCTGCTGCGCAATGACACGGAAAACCAGACTCCCTCGACCGGCACGACTATGTACGTCGGCGAGCGGCAGACCGAAAAGGTGAATACCGCGCGTACCGATACCTCCGAGAAGCTCACGCCGCGCGAGGTATATGCGCAGAACGTGAATTCCACCGTCGGCATCACGACCTCGATCACGACGAACTACTGGGGCTATCAGACAACGAGTGCCGCTTCCGGCTCCGGCTTCATTCTGACCGAGGACGGCTACATTCTCACAAACTACCACGAGATCCAAAACTCCAGCAGCGTGCAGGTAACGACTTACGACAACACCTCCTACAGCGCCTCGATCGTCGGCTATGACGAGAGCAACGACATTGCCGTTCTCAAGATCGACGCTACCGGTCTTACGCCGGTCGTGCTTGGCAGCTCCGATGATCTTTATGTCGGCGACGAGGTCATGGCGATCGGCAACCCGCTCGGCGAGCTGACGTTCTCGCTCACCGTCGGCTACGTGAGCGCGCTTGACCGCGAGGTCACGCTCTCCTCCGGCACAACGATGGATCTCATCCAGACCGACGCGGCCATCAACTCCGGCAACTCCGGCGGCGCGCTGTTTAACATGTACGGCGAGGTTGTCGGCATCACGAACGCCAAGTACAGCTCCTCCTCTTCTTCGGGCAGCGCGTCCATCGACAACATCGGCTTCGCCATCCCGATCAACCACGTGAAGAACATCATCACGAGCATCATTGAAAAGGGCTATATCGTCAAGCCGTATATCGGCGTTTCCGTCACGACCGTGAGCAGCGAAATGGTCAGCTACGGTCTCCCGCAGGGCGCGGCGATCAAGGCCGTCAGTGAGAACAGCCCCGCTGCGGAATGCGGACTGAAGATCAACGACATCATCACCGCCATAAACGGCGAGGAGATCACAACGAGCAGCGAGCTTGTGAAGATCGTCTCCGCCTGCCAGCCCGGCGATGAAATGACGCTCACCGTTTACCGTCAGGGCGAGAGTGAGCAGCTTACGCTCACGCTCACCGTCGGCGAGCAGCAGAAGAGCGCTCTGGCCGATCCCACGTCGTCCTCGAACCAGCAGCAGTCCTCCGGTTCCTACGGCGGCTTCCCGTTCGGCTTCGGCTATGGCTACGGCGGCTAAATCATCGCCCCTATTGAAAAAGCAAAGGCTCTGTTTCTCCGGAAACAGAGCCTTTGCTTTTATTTGCGGAGCACCGCTTTTCCCATGTGCTTCCAGGTGTCCTTGTGGCCGCCGTAACGCATCGCTTTCCGGCAGCCGGGGATGTTCCAGCAGAGAGTGCCGAAAAGCGCCGTCACGCCGTGATCAAACCAGATCGGCGATACCGGAACGCTCGGCCCGCTCAACGCTACGATCTGCGAGTCGCGGCAAAGCTCAAGGATGTGCGGCATCGTGCCGTTCGTGAGCGCCATGCCGGTGATGACGACGACATCGGAGCCGGGGAGCAGCCGGTCCTCCTCCCATTCCGGATAGTCGCCGGGGCGCGGGTCCTTTTTCAAACACGCGCAGCTCCCGCATGCCCGCGAGCTTTTCGCCGCCGCGAAAGTGGCCTACCGTGGAAACGAGCTTCCCGGCGCACTCCGGTTTCAGCGTGCGGAACACGTCGCCCTCGTCGATCTCCGGCGGATAGAGCGCAACGCCGAGGGTCTCCATGCTCGCGCCGGTTGAACCATGCGTTCACCGCCGCGCAGCCGAGCGCCGAGAGCGCCATATCGTCCGAGCCGAGCTGCGCTGCAAGATCGCGCAGCGGCTTTCCCAGCCAGTCCGTACATATGGCCGCGTCGCCATACGGTTTTTTCCCCGGCAGCGGCAGCGAGGCAAGCCCCGCGCCGCCCTCCGTTTCCACATATGCCTGATACCGCCCGCGCACCGCCATGGTAACGCGCAGATGCGCCGGTACGGAAGAAATAAACGCTTCATAAAGTTCCATACGGATTGTACCTTGCCTTTCTGTTTTCGCCGGAGTATAATTAATTTCAGTATACAGGAATTTACCGCATATCACAAGTCAGGAGGAATACCCATGCGAAGGATTTTTTCCAAGCTGCTTTATGAAATCGAAGAAGAGCGCAATACTATGCTCGTAACAGTCATCGCCGATCGCGGCAGCGCGCCGCGCGGCGCGGGCGCGGCGATGCTCGTCGGCGAAAAGGGCCGCATCACCGGCACGATCGGCGGCGGCGCCGTGGAATATCAGTCGGAGAAAAAGGCGATGGAGCTTCTCAAAGCCGGTGAGAGCGCCGTGCATGAGTTTGTGCTCCGGCCCAACGATAAAGAGGACATCGGCATGCAGTGCGGCGGCGATGTTACGGTGCTCTTCGAGTATGTAAGCGCCGACGATCTCCGCTGGAGCCTGCTTGCAGGCGCCGTGTGCGACCGTATCGAAGCGGGCAAGCACGGCTGGCTCGTCCTCCCGCTCGACGGCAGTGTGCCGAGCCTGTACGGTGAGGAAGGCCTTCTCTGCGGCGAGGGCGTAAGCGAGGAAGCGCGCCGCGCTCTGCACGACGCATACGGTCGTCACAAGCACCTATTACGCCGAACCGCTGCCGCTCTTCAACCGTGTTGTGATCTTCGGCGGCGGCCACATCACGCAGGCGCTCACACCCATGCTCGGCGCGGTGGATTTCCGCTGCGTCGTGCTCGATAACCGTCCGGCTTTTTGCCGACATTTCCTCTTCAAGGGAGCTGAGGACGCTATGGTCTGCGATTATGATAACATTGCCGAGTCCGTAACGCTCACCGCCGAGGACTATGTTGTCGTGATGACGAACGGCCATTCCGGCGATCTCATTATCGAGGAGCAGGTGCTCCGCTCGCCGCACGCTTACCTCGGCGTTGTCGGCTCGCGCAGCAAGATCGCGTTCGTCAACAAAACGCTCATGGACCGCGGCATTCCAGAGGAGGCGCTAAAGGCCGTGCATACGCCGATCGGCACGCCCATCCGCGCCGTCACCCCGGCAGAGATCGCCGTGAGCATTCTCGGTGAGCTGATCCTCTGCCGCGCTGAGATCCGCGAGGGCGAAATGCCCGCGCACCACGGCTGCCCGATGCACGGATAAGCAGCATATATCCCATAAACTCATACGTACATAAGATCATCCCCCGCGGACATCGTCTGCGGGGGATGATCCATTTGTCTTTTCAAACAGCTCCTCCAGCGAAGCGGGGGGTGTTGGAAGGCTTTTTTAGCCCAGCATGGCCGCGGCTTCTTCCGCGGTCAGGTCGTAGTTCCAGAACGTCTTGTAGATCTCCTGCGCCTTGGCGGTCATGTCGTAGTCATAGACCTCCGGGTAGAGCAGGTTGCCGAGCCACCACACGCCGAGGATCATGTTCATGGACGGGGGCGCGGACAGCCAGCAGTAGGGATCGCACGGCACGGTATAGACCTTGCCATCCTTCACGGCGCGCAGCTCCTGCCACGCGGCCTCGGTCTCAATGATCTCCAGAGCCGCGGCGTCGGTCACGAGAACGACATCGGGATCAAAGTTGTAGAGCTGCTCCATGTTGATCATGTTGCCGCCGCCCTTGTTGGTGACATCCTCGAGCACAACGGCGTTCTTCGCGCCGACAATACCGAGCACCTGCGCCTGAGAAGAGCCCCTCGGCGTTCGTGCCGAGAGGATCGCTGCCGGAGCTGTAGAGCACGGAGAGCTGCTGATCCTCCGTGATCTTCGCGCTGTTTTCGGCGGCCATGGTCATGGTCTCCTCAACGAGCTTGGCAAGCTCTTCGCCGCGCTCTTCCTTGCCGAGAATGGTGCCGAGCGTGCGGAAGGCGTCCGCCACGTGGGCAAGATCGGCTTCAATGAAGACGCAGGGCAGACCGGTCTGCTCCTGAAGCGCCGTCAGATCGTCCGCAATGGACTTTTTGAAATCGCCGAGGTCGATGATGACCTCCGCGCCGGTGGCGAGAAGCTCTTCAAGATTCAGCGTGGCCTTGCCGCCGTACAGCTGGCCGGTCACAGGCAGATCGGCAATGCCGTCATAAAGATACGGGACCTGATTTTTGCTCACCTCGGTGCCGACGCAGGCGAGCTCTTCGGGCGCGAACGCCGCAAGGATCATCGTGGCGACCGTGCCGCTGGGAGCAATCTTCGTGATGTTGGCGGGCAGCTCAACTTCGCGTCCGCACGAATCGGTGAACATGACCGTTTCGGCAGCGGGCTCTTCGGCGGGCTCTTCTGCCGGGGCTTCCGTTGCAGCAGGCTCTTCCGTCGCCGCGGGTGCGGGCTCCGCGGGAGTCGGTTCCGCCGCGCCGCACGCGGCAAGGCTGAACAGCATCACCAGCGCAAGAAGCAGGGCAAGTGTTTTTTTCATGGATGTTCTCCTCTCATTATATTCTCTTGCGAGAATATTTTCGTGTGGAGTAAATATAACAGATTTCGTATCATTCTGTCAATTGCTTTTTCGTCGTCGCTATGCTACATTACATATGACATCTGTCGGCAAAAATCGGAGGTTATTTTATGCGTCGTTTTACTCGTCTCACCGGCGCTCTGCTCGCGCTGCTGCTCGTCTTTTCCGTTCTTTCCGGCTGCGGCGGCGCCGCGCCGGACGTGCCGTCCTGCACTGCCGCCCCCGCTGCGGACGCCGTCCCCGCGGCAGACGCCCCGTTGGATGCCGAAGCGGACGCCGTTTCCCCGGGCGAGTCGGACAAGTCCTCCCCCGCTGCGCTCGACGAGGGCGGGGAGTATACCTCGGCGGAGGATGTGGCGCTCTATCTGCATCTCTACGCTCATCTGCCGCAGAACTTCATCACCAAGAAAGATGCCCGCGCGCTCGGCTGGAACGGCGGCGGGCTGGACGATTACGCCGACGGCAAATGCATCGGCGGCGACCGGTTCGGAAACTACGAAGGACTTCTGCCGGACGCGCCCGGGCGGGAGTACCATGAGTGCGATATCGACACGCTGCATGCCGCCTCGCGCGGGGCGAAGCGCATCGTATACTCCAATGACGGGCTTATCTATTATACCGAGGATCACTACGAGAGCTTTATATTGCTTTATGGCGAAGAATGATGTTCTTTTGATTGATTCTTTCTATATTTTATCTATTTCATTTCCGCTTTCGTGTGCTATAATACAATTTGATTTTTAAATGTCTTCTTATGTAATGTGAGGAAAATTCATGGATCAACCTATTGTGCAGGGGCTGCTCACCTTTCTCGGCGGTGCCGTCGTTGCCGGTCTCAACGCCCTGCTCTCCGCCCGGCTGCTGAAAAAAAAGCCTGCGGCTTTCGCTTCGTTCTCCGCAGTACGGCAGCTGTTCAATGTTGCCTATCTTGTTCTGGTTTTCTTTGGTTCGCGCGCTCTCGGCTGGGACGTTACGGCGCCGCTCGTCGGCGCAGCGCTCGGCCTGACCGCTCTTTCCATGGTTTTTGCCATGCTTCTGGCACGGCGCAACGATAAAAAGTCCAAATCCGCCGCGGCGGATAAGAAGGGAGAAGATCTCAATGGGTGAATCCCGTGTTGTGATCCCGATTTTCGGAATTCTGGATGTGACCGGCGAGGTGATCGGCATGTGGGTCATTCTGGCCGCCGTCACCGTGATCTCGCTGCTCGCCACGCGCCATATGCGCGAGCGGCCCGGCAAATTCCAGAATGTGATCGAGACGGGCGTTGAATACCTCGACAACTATTTTGCCGGTATTCTCGGAAAAAGAGTCCCGAAAACACCTTCTGTTTCTCGGCTCGCTCTTCATTTTCATCATTTTCGGCAACTACACCGGGCTCATCCCCGGCGCCGGTCTGACGGACTACTGGAAAGCGCCGACCTCGTCGCTTTCGGTAACGCTTGGTCTCAGCATCATCACGTTTTTCTACCTGCAGGGCTCAAGCATCCATGCGCGCGGCTTTCTCGGCTATCTCAAGCGCTTTATTTCCCCCATCGCGATCATGCTGCCGCTGCTCCTTCTGGATGAGTTCATCAAGCCCGCGTCGCTGGCGCTGCGTCTGTTCGGCAATATCTTCGGCGAAGAGACCGTCACGGAACAGCTCTATGAGATTTTTCCCATCGGCGCGCCGATCGTGATGATGGTGCTCTCGCTGCTCTTCTGCGCGCTGCAGGCCATCGTTTTCACGACGCTCGTTTCCATTTATCTGCAGGAGGCCACCGAATAACGGCACGTCTCTCAAAAGCAAAAGAATAAAGAATATTTTTGTAAGGAGATATACTACCATGACCGATTCCGCCATCATTGCTATTGCCGCCGCCATTTCCATCGCCTTCAGCACCATAGGTCCCGGTTTGGGACAGGGCAAGGCCGCCGCCGCCGCCATGGAGAGCATTGCCCGCCAGCCCGACGCCGCCGGCGAGATCCGCTCCTCGCTCATCATCTCGATGGCCATGATGGAGGCTCTCACCATTTACGGCCTGCTGATCGCCTTTATGCTCGTCGCCAAGGTCTGAGAGGCACGCAGCTATGACGATCGAACCATCTCTCATCGTATGGACGGTTCTATGCTTTTTTCGCGCTGATGCTCATTCTGAAAAACTGCTCTTTCAGCCGATGCTGACCTTTATGGATACGCGCAATGCGAAGATCGAGGCCGCGCGCAAGGCGAAGGAGGACGCACGCACGGAATACGAAGCGGAAGCGCGCCGCCTTGCGGACGAGCGCGCTGCGCAGGAAGCGCAGCTGCGTCAGTCCGACGCGGAGGCGCTCGAGCAAGCGCAGGAGGAACTGCGCCGCGAAACGACGCAAAAGCGCGCCGAGGCCGCGCAGCGGCTCGCAGAAAACCGCGCCGCGCTCGCCGAAGAATCCGAACGCATCACCCGCGAGCTGGAACCGCAGCTCTCCGATCTGGCGCTTGATCTCGTGAACCATCTGCAGCACTGGCAGGACGATCGCCACTCCGCCGTGGATGCGGAAACGATCGCGGCGCCGTATGCCGACATAGAGCATCTCACCGCCGGTGAGCATACGAATGCTACTACGAACAGGACGAAATGATTATGCGTTTTGTATATGCCGTTATCAATCTTCTGATCCTTGCGGGGCTCATTTATCTCGTCGGACGAAAATCCATCGTGAAGATCTTCCGCTCCCGCCGGGAGAAGATCACGCGTGAGCTGGACGAAGCGGAAACGCCGTTCGCTCCCGAGCCGCTGCCGGAGATGCCCGCGCCGGACGACACGGCGCTCAAGTCCGAGCTGGCCGCGGCGGAAAAGGACGGAAAGGCCGCTCTTGCAGAGCTCGATACGCAGTATGAGGCGGACGCCGCCGACCAGCGCCGCGAAATGCTCTTTACGACCCGTGCGCAGATCATTGAGCAGGTCTCCTCTCGCCGAGCAGCACATGCGCTCGGCGGAATATCAGGCTTCCAAGCTTGCCCGTCAGAACGCGGCAGTCGAGCAGATCCTCGCGCAGATCCATCTGACGCCCGGCGACGTTTCCTACATCTCCCGCAAGGGCGTGCTGTATGTGACGCTCACCTCCGCCGCCGTACTTCCCGACGAGACCGTCGAGAAGGTGCGCAAGCGTGCTGAAGCGCTCGTCGCCGCCGCCGGAGGGAAGATCTCCTACTGGGTGCGGCAAAAGGAAGAGCTGATCGGCGGGCTGCAGCTCCGCATCGGCGATACGATCTACGATTACACCATCTCCAACAAGCTCTACCGTCTCGGCAAAGCGCTCAACGACCGGCCTTCACGGAGACGGACGCGGATTCCATCCGCGCCGGTATGCTCGACGCCGTGCACCATATGAAGCTCGGCATCGATGTGTTCCAGGTCGGACGCGTGCTCAGTGTTTCGGACGGCATCTGCTGGATGGACGGTCTCGCCGATATCATGTACGGCGAGCTGGTCGAGTTCGTCAACGGCGAGCGCGGCATGGTCATGGACATCCAGGCCGACCGCGTCGGCTGCATCATCTTTGGCCGCTACGACCATGTGGACAGCTACAGCCGCGTGCGCCGTCTGAACAAGATGGCAAGCGTGCCCGTCGGCGAGGCGATGCTCGGCCGCGTTGTGGACGCGCTCGGCAAGCCCATCGACGGCCGGGGCCGCATCTGGAGCACCGAGACCCGGCCCATCGAATTCCAGGCGCCCGCCATTCCCGACCGGCAGTCGGTCTCCGTGCCGCTGCACACCGGCATCAAGGCGATCGACGCACTCGTGCCCATCGGCCGCGGCCAGCGTGAGCTCATCATCGGCGACCGTCAGACCGGCAAAACCGCCATCGCTATCGACGCCATTCTCGCCCAGAAGGGCAGAATGTGCTCTGCATCTATGTTGCCATCGGCCAGAAGCGCGCCACCGTTGCGGAGATCGCCGCGCGGCTGGAAGCCGCCGGTGCGATGGAGTATACGACGATCGTGTGCGCCACGGCGTCCGATTCCGCGTCGCTTCAGTATATCGCGCCGTTTGCCGGCGCGGCGATGGCGAGTATTTCATGTACAAGGGCCGCGACGTGCTGATCGTGTACGACGATCTCTCCAAGCACGCCGTCGCCTACCGTGAAATTTCCCTGCTGCTGCACCGCCCTTCCGGACGCGAAGCGTACCCCCGGCGATATCTTCTATCTCCATTCCCGTCTGCTCGAACGCGCCGCGCGCATCAACGCCGAGGCCGGCGGCGGCAGCGTCACGGCGCTGCCCGTCATCGAGACGCAGGCGGGCGATATCTCCGCTTACATCCCGACGAACGTCATTTCCATCACCGACGGCCAGATCTTCCTCGAAACTGACCTCTTCAACGAGGGCCAGCGCCCGGCGGTCAACGTCGGTCTTTCGGTCTCGCGTGTCGGCGGTGCAGCGCAGACGAAGCTCATGAAGCAGGTCGCCTCCTCGCTGCGCACGGGTCTTGCCCAGTACCGCGAGCTCGCCTCCTTTACGCAGTTCGGCTCCGATCTGGACGAGACGACGCGCAAAACGCTTGCCTCGGGTGCCAAGATGATGGCCGCTCTCCGGCAGGACCGCTTCTCTCCCCTTCACGACTGGCAGCAGGCGCTGCTCATCTTCGCCGTGTCCGGCGGCTACGCCGACAAGGTGGAAGCGGATGATCTCAACGACTTCTCGTCCCAGCTCTTCTCGTGGTTCATCACGAAGGAGCCGGCTCTCACCGAAACGCTCAAAACCGGCAGAAAGCTCGACGACGATACCAGAGCCGCGCTCCATGCCGCGCTCACCGCGTTTGCGGAGGCGCTCTGATGGCAGGACTGCAGCAGCTCAGAAAGCGGCTGAAAAGCATCCGCGCCACCGGTCAGCTCGCCGAAGCGATGCGCACCGCCGCCACGATCAAGTACTCGCGCGTGAGCAAGGTCCGCGAGGAGTTCACCCCCTATGCCGGCGGCAGTGCCGACATGCTCTCGCTGCTCGGCCGGTTCGGGATCTGCCGCGAAGTGGACAGGATCTCGCCGAAGAACTGTCTTGTTCTGTTCGGCAGCAACCGCGGGCTTTGCGGCGGCTTCAACGCCGAACTTTTCCGCCTCATGGACCGGGCGCTCGCCGCCGAGGATGAAACGCCGCACATCATTTCGTGCAGCCGCAAGGCGAGCGCATATCTTCGCGAGCATTCGCTCGCCTATGAGGAGTTCATTCTCTCCGATGTGCCGGATTACGAAGAGACGCACGCGCTCTGCGAGCATCTGAAAAAGCTCTATACCACGGGCGCGGTGAACCGCGTGCGGCTCATTTACCAGAGCTACCACAACATGCTCTCGCAGGAGCCGACCGACCGGCAGATCCTGCCTGACCCGGAGTCGCATAAGACCGCGAACCCGGATGGCATTTTGTATCTGCCGAGTCCCGCCGCCATCGGCGCGCGGCTCGCGCTCACCTGTCTGAACAACGAAGTATTTGCCGCGGCGCTCGACAACGCCTCCGGCGCGCAGGCCGCCACGCTCATGGCGATGCGTTCCGCCTGCGACAGCGCGACGGAATCCGCCGCCAAACTGGAAACCACCATCAATCGCCGGAGACAGGCGGATGTCACCGCCAGCGTCATTGAGATCGCCTCCGGCAATCTGCAGCAAGGAGAATAGCTTATGTCCGCCGGAAATATTGGTACCATATCTCGCATCAGCGGCCCCGTTGTGGACGTGCATTTCCCGGAACACAGCAGCGTCCCGGATATTTTCCACGCCGTCGAGGTCACCATCAACGGCAGCGTTCATGTGCTTGAATGCCTGCAGCAGCTCGGAAACGGCGAGGTGCGCTGCATCTCCATGCGCCCGACGGACGGCATGTCCCGCGGCATGGAAGCCGTGGATACCGGCGCGCCGATCTCCGTTCCGGCAAGCGAGGGAATGCTTGGCCGCATGATCAACGTCACTGGCGAGCCGATTGACCGCGCCGGTCCGATCCCCGCCGCCGACCGCTGGCCGATCCACCACCGCGCGCCGGACTTTGTCGACGTTGTCCCCGCCGGGGAGGTGCTGGAAACCGGCATCAAGGTCATCGATCTGATGACGCCATATGCCAAGGGCGGCAAGATCGGTCTTTTCGGCGGCGCTGGCGTCGGCAAGACCGTCCTCATCGAAGAGCTGATCCGAAACATCGCCTTTGAGCACAACGGGTACTCCGTGTTTGCCGGTGTCGGCGAGCGCTCCCGTGAGGGCAACGACCTCTGGAACGAAATGAAGGAGTCCGGCGTTATCGACAAGACCGCGCTCGTCTTCGGCCAGATGAACGAGACCGCGGGCGCGCGTCTGCGTGTTCCGCTCGCCGGCCTCACGATCGCCGAATACTTCCGCGAGCACTCCCACAAGGACGTGCTGCTCTTCATCGATAACATCTTCCGCTTTACGCAGGCTGGCAGCGAGGTCTCGGCACTGCTTGGACGTATGCCCTCCGCCGTCGGCTATCAGCCGACGCTGGCCTCTGAAATGGGCATGCTGCAGGAGCGTATCGTTTCCACGAAGAACGGCTCGATCACCTCGGTGCAGGCGATCTACGTCCCCGCGGATGACCTCACCGACCCCGCCCCGGCGACTGCGTTCTCCCATCTGGACGCCACGACCGTCCTTTCGCGCAGCATCGTCGAGCTCGGCATCTACCCCGCCGTCGCGCCGCTGGAATCCTCGTCGCGCATGCTCACGCCAGACATTGTCGGCAAACGGCATTACCAGGCCGCCAAGGAAGTACAGCGCGTACTGCAGCGCTACAACGAGCTGCAGGATATCATCGCCATTCTCGGCATGGACGAGCTCTCCCCGGAGGATCGGAAAACCGTTTCCCGCGCGCGCCGCGTGCAGCGCTTTATGTCCCAGCCGTTCCATGTGGCGGAGAGCTTCACCGGCATGCCCGGCAAGTTCGTGCACATTGAGGACACGATCAAGGGCTTTGAAGCCATTCTCGGCGGCGATTGCGACAACATCCCGGAGCAGAACTTCCTCATGGCAGGTTCCATTGAGGACGTGTACGCCAAGGGCTGCTGAAAGGGTGGGATAACGGCATGACCGGAAAACAAACGATTCCACCGCACCGCTTGAGCTCATTGTTCTCACGCCGCACGGCGAGGCCGTTGACGTTCACTGCGACAGCGTACACCTCACGGTCTGCGATGATGAGACCGGACACGGGGGCGGACAGGTCGGCTTTCACCGCGGCCATCTTCCGGCGGTGCTCGCGCTGGGCGACGGCCCGGCGGACGCGCTGCTGCACGGCGAGGCCGTGTTTCACACCGTGGTGCACGGCGGTTTTGCCTCCGTGCGGAACGATGTGATCCGCATCATTACCGACAGCGCCGTGGAAACCGAAGAAAATCCGATACAGAAAATGAGGACTGATGCGAAATGCATCAGTCCTCATTTTTGTTTGTATACCGCTTTTCGCGGCTGTGGCAGGAAAAGAGCAGTATCTGCCGGTGCTGCGCTATCTCGGCGAGATAGTCGAGCGCATGGCCCATGCGCGCATCGTCAAAGTTGATGAGCGCGTCATCGAGCACGATCGGGCAGGGATCCTCTCCGCCGAGGAGCATATCGCACAGCGCGAGCCGCAGCGCCAGATACAGCTGATCGGCTGTCCCCCGGCTGAGGAAGGCGCTCTCATGGAGCACCGGTTCCCCGGCGCAGCGGACAAGCGCATTCAGCTCGCGGTCGAGCGTGAGCTCCGTATACGCTCCGCCGGTCAGCCGGGAGAGCACCGACGCGGCGCTTTTTGCCAGCGCCGGGGAAAACTCCGAACGCATCTCTTCATCGGCAAGCGCCAGCTCGTCGAGCGCGGCGGTCAGTGCCTCCAGCTCAAATTCCACACGTTCGTGTTCCGCTTCCAGCTCACGCAGGCGGGTTTTCCAGACCAGCGGATCGCCGGAGCGTATCGAGCCGTCCGCGCAGGCGGGCCGTCTCCCTCACGGAGAAGCTGCTCCTTCTTTTCGTTTTCCGACATCCGGCGGAGCGGCGCGGCGTCGTCGCCGAGGATCGCCGTGAGTTCCTGATGGAGCCGCAGCTCCTTTTCGGCAAGGCTCCGGGCGTATTCGCGCTCTTCCTCCGCCGCACGGGCGAGCGCGTCGGCCTCTTCCCATTGCGCGTAATACTCGTCGAACCGTTCCGGAATATCCTCCGACGCTTCGGCGCCGTACCGGTCCAGTATCTCATGGAGTACCCGGTTGGCATCGGCACGGTCACGCGAACGGAAAGCCGATACGATCCCCCACCGCGCCGCGAGCGCGAGAAGCGCCGCGGCAGCACCGATCCAGAACACGCTGCGGAAAAAGCCCGCGGCAGCGAAGCCGCCGGCGAGAAGAACAAGCAGTATCCATACCCACCGTCCTATACCGGGTGCGTTTGCCGCGCGTTCGGCTTTTTTCGCCCGCCGTTCGTCATCAAAGGCTCGGTTTTCCGCCGTTTCGTCCAGCTCTGTGCCGCAGAGGATCCCGGCGCGAAGCTCCTCGTCCGCCGCGGCAGACGCCTGCTCACGCCGCGCGGCCTCGCTTTCGGCCTTTTCACGCGCCGCGCGGCAGGCTTCGAGCTGCGCCATCGCGTCGGTGCGCCGCTTTTCCTGCGCTCCGGCGAAATTTTTCTGGGCATTTGCGCTGTGGAGCCGGGCGTTTTCTGCCAGTTCCTCCGCGCGCGCAAGCTCCTCGGCAGTTTTATCGATAGCGGCGAGCTTTTTCCCTCACCGCCGCCATTTCCGCTTCCAGCTCCGGCAGGCGGCCGCAGGTACGGTAACGGCGCTTTCGCTGCAGGGCGCGCAGCCGCGCCTCCGCCTCCGAAAACGAGCCGCTCTCCTCCCCTGCCGTGACAAGCGAGGCGATCTTCTTTTCAAGCTCCGCGCCCTGCTGCACGCCGAGCCCCGCCGGGCCGATGAACGCCGTGCGTTCAAATACCGGCAGTGACGCGCCGGTGAGCGTTTCTCCGGCATTTTCCCCGGTAAGATCGAGAACTGGCTGACCGGAGCGGGAATACACAGCGGAAAAGACACGCATGGGCGCCGAGGAATGCGCGTCGAGCGCAAAAGAGTAATGTCCTTCCCGCCGAACGTGATCTCCATCGTCCCCCGCCATCGGGGAACCGCTCCCACGGAGCGTACAGCACCTTGTCCGGTTTTCCCGGCGCGGCCGCGCTGGGCGGTGTCGATGCCGTAGAGCATGGCGCGCAGAAACGCGCACCACGTTGTTTTTCCGTATTCGTTGGGCGCTTCAATGATATTCAGCCCCGGTGACAGCTCAAGCGTGCGGTTTTGCAGCACGCCGAAGCTCGCCGTCATTTTCCGCACGATCACAGCCGCACCTCCCAACCCTCGAGCGCGGCAATGCCGCAGCGCACGGCGCGCAGGAGCATTTTCTTTTTCCTCCTCGGTCTCCGCGGTCTCGATACGCCGCTGCATCCGGCGCAGAAACCGCCCGGCGAGGCTGTCCTCCCGGCACGCCGCCAGAGATCGCGCGGCGGAACCGTTTCGTCCGAGAACGTGAGCGCGAAGAAATCCCGTTCCAACGTCTGCCGGAGATAGGCAAGATCCGGCGCGGCAAAACTCTCGCCGGTCAGGATGATCTTATATATATCGTCCGCCGTGTCTTTTGGCAGCGCGGCGCGGATCGCGGCGAGAGCATCCGCCCCCGGCTCCACGCGCAGCTTTTCGTACCGGCGCGCAGCGGTCGGGATGAAACCGGCTTTCACCGTTTCGCCGTCAATATCGATCTGCAAATTCCCTTTTCGCCGCACTCGTCAAAGCCGCGCCCCTCCGGACAGCCCGGCCAGGCATAAAAGCAGCTTCCGGCACGGCGCAGGCCGCTCCCCAGATGGATATGACCGAGCGCGGCATATCGTATGCCGCTTTGCGAGAGCTCCTCCTCCGTCACCGGGCAGTACGGCGAGCCGGCGCGGCCCGGCTCGGCATGCAGCACCAGAAGCTGCGTTACGTCCTCCTCCGCCGGGGCATGAAAGCCGCGCAGAAGAGCCTCGCACGAGGGCGACGTATACCCCGCGCCCCAGACGCGCGCGCCGAGCTCTGGCAGGCAAACGCTCTCCAGGCGGGGCGTGCGGAAGATATGGACGTTATCCGAAAAGGGCAGGAGCGCATACGGCGAGCGCCGGGAGTACCAGTCATGGTTTCCCGGCGCAATAAATACGGGGACGCGCACCTTTCCGAGCGCAGCAAGCAGCGCCTCGCCGGTCTCGGCGTAGGCGCTGCCGCTGTCCAGAAGATCTCCGGCAAGGAACAGGAGATCGGCATTTCGCTGGTTTACCTCCGCCGCGATGCGCTCCAAAAGCGCTCTCTGCTCGCTGCGGCGGACGGACGCCTTTTCCGCGTCAAGCGATTCAAAGGAGAATCAAGATGCAGATCGGCAGCATGGATGATCCGGATCATGGCGTTATGCGGATCGCTTCGACCGCAGTGCATGCGCCGGTCTCGGTATCGACGGTGAAAACCGCGCCCTCGAGCTTTCCGGGGCCCTTCGCCTGCTCGTACCGGCGCGGGGGATCGCCGAGGAATTTGCGGATGGACTGCTCCGGCGCGATGCCGAGCACCGATTCGCTCGGCCCCGTCATACCGAGATCGGAAATGTATCCCGTGCCGCGCGGTAAAACCCGCGCGTCCGAGGTCTGGACATGCGTATGCGTGCCCCACACGGCGGAGACGCGCCCATCGAGAAACCAGCCCATGGCGAGCTTTTCGCTCGTCGCCTCGGCGTGCATATCAACGAGCACCATGCGCGTCTGATTTTCCGCGAGCAGCGCGTCCACTGTCGGGAACGGGTTATCGGTGTTCGTATCGAGAGAAAACCGCCCCAGAAGATTGATGACGCGGATGGGGCCGAACGGCGTTGTAAACGTCGCATCGCCCCGGCCGGGGCACTGCGGGGCGTAATTGGCCGGGCGCAGGATGCGCGCCTTCTCGTCGAGATACGGCTGCAGTTCCCAGCGTGTCCATGTGTGGTTGCCGAGCGTCACAACGTCCGCTCCGGCGGCGAGAATGGCGTCCGCCTGCGCGGGCGTGATGCCGACAACGTTGGCGTTTTCCCCGTTCACAACGGTGAAGGAAACGCCCTTGAGCTTCTGGAGCGGCTTTAAATGCTCCTTGAGAAAGGCGAGGCCGGTCTGCCGACAACATCGCCAATGGCTAAAATATTGATCGTCATGCGTTTTTTCTCCGTCCGTTCCGGATTCGTTCGTCCCGGCTTCGCCTGTTTCCACTTCGCCGGCTCCCGTTTCGTCCCCGTCGTTCAGGTCATCCCCACGGAGTTGAAGATATGGAAAATACCGCTCGAGTTGAGATCCATGATAATGGCGGCGGTGATCGGCAGACCAAAAGACCGATAAGACCGCCGAAGAGCTTGGAACCGGCGTACATGCACGTGAGCGTTACGATCGGGCGCAGACCGACGTGCTTGCCGACGATCTTCGGCTCAATGATCTGGCGCGCGATTACAACGACGGCATAGATGATGAGGATGCCGAGACCGCGCATCGTGTTGCCGGTGAGAAGCGTGATGATCGACCACGGAAGAAGGATCATGCCGCTGCCGACGATGGGCAGCGCATCAAAAATGCCGATGAGGATACCGAAAAGCAGCGGGTTCCCCACGCCGACGATCAGAAGGCCGACGGTGATCTCCGCCACGGTGATGCAGAAGATGATGGCATAGGACTTGATGAACTGCCAGATCATCTCAAGGAACGAGTTCTTGACATTCACCGCAACGCGCAGCGGTTTTTTCGGGCAGATTTTTCCGAATGAAGAGCCTGATGCGGTCAAAGTCCACGGAAATAAAGACCGTGGCGATCAGGCAGATGATGCTGTTGAGCAATATGCTCGGCAGGCGGCTCGCAATGCCGGTGATGCCGCTGACGATCTTGCCGGAGAGGTTGGTGACCGTGCTGCCGAGATTGGAGATCATGCCGGGCAGGGCCTGCTCAATAGCGTCCATGATGGACACATCGAACCGTTCGCCTACCTCCAGCACCCAGTTATAGAGCTTTGTGATGCCGGGAAGGACGCTCTGTTCATAAAACGTCGGTGCGAACGACACGAAATCCACGATCGTATCGGTCAGGCGGACGACGATGAGCGTCAGAAGGCCGCCGACGACGATGAACAGCACAAGCACGCTGATGATGCCGGCCACATTGCGGTTCATATGGAATTTCCGCTTCACGAGGACCTTGTTCCCGTCCTTGCCGCGGACATAGCGCGTTTCCCGGCTCAGCGCGCGGGAGATCGGACGCACGACCGCCGCGAAAATGAACGCGAGGAAGATCGGCATCATTATGTTGATGAGGTACTTGAACACCAGGAAGATGATCGCAACGATCACCGCCCAGTACGCAATGTTGATAAGGAAGTTTACGCGGGGATTCGTTTCCCGTCTTTCTTCCATAAAATTCCCTCCTTTCAGGGTATCACATATCGGCTGTAAGGAACGGCAGCGCGAGACGCTGCTCCTCGCCGTCGAGCGTATATTCAATGCGCGGCATGCCGTCCATGCGTACACGCACGTTTTCGGCGTCCAGCAGCCGGCGCAGCTCGCGGTAGGTCTCGCGCTTTTCCTCGTCATAGGCGTTCATGTCGTCGGAGGTGAAGAACACGCTCCCGAGCAGCGCGTCGGCGCGCGCAAGCATCGTTTTCTGCCCGCCGGAGAGCTTGAGATTGTCGCTGCGGAGGAAAAACACATCCGGATCGTTCCCGAAAGCGCGGCCGTTCAAACCGCGGCGGAAGAGCGTATTTTCAAGCGAATGCTTTGTGGAGATGCGCTCGCGGTGCGCCATTTTCATAATGAACGAGCCGTCCCAGTCGAGCCCTACATCGCACCCGATACGGCAGTAGTCCACGAGCCCGAACGCAGGCATGAGCGGCGCGCCGCAGCCGATGATGAGATGCTCGCCGCACATCTCGCGCAGGAAACCCATCGCGCGGCGCATGCGCTTTGCGCGGCTCTCCGTCGGGAGATTGACCGGCGCGGCGGCATAGAGGAAATCGAGCTTCACAAGATCGAAGCCCCAGTCGGTGAACACGCGGCGGAACACGTCACGCAGGTACTGCGCGGCCTGCGGATGGTCAAAATCGATCGCATAGAAGTCGCCCCAGTTCATGCCGCAGTACCACGGCTTGCCGTCTACGCGCAGCAGCCAGTCCTTGTGCCGCCGGAAGATCTCCGAATCCTTCTGGCAGACGAACGGCGAGAGCCAGAGCCCCGCGCGAAAGCCATTTTCATGGATCTTATCCGCCGTGCCGCGCAATCCCTTCGGGAATTTCTTCGCGTCCGTCGTCAGCCAGTCGCCCACGGCGGGCTCCCAGCCGTCGTCGATCTGGAATACATCGCCCTCGGAGAGCACCCCGGCGCAGCCGGAGAGATCGGAGAGGATGCATTTCTCGTCGATATCCTGATAGCGGTTGTACCAGCTTGAATACCCGGCAATGCGCTCTGCGGGCTTTTTTCGGCAGACCCATGGCGGCAAACCAGCCGTCGTAGACCTCCTTCTCCGCGCCCTCGGCATAGAAGAGATCAAAAACATGAAACTCTCCGTTGCAGCGCACGCCGCAGCAGTCGCGCGAGAGGGTGAGCTTTCCGGCGTTGGCGTCATAGCGGATCATGGTGTAGCCGCTCGATTCATCGAGCGAGCCGAGCAGCCGGAAATGCTCGCCGCGCCGCCAGTAGGCATAGGATTCGCCGTGCGTCACGCCCGGCGTTTCCGGATAATCGGTGAAATAGTAATCGCCGTAGCGCTCAAGCCCCAGCGGCTTGAAGCGCGCCAGCGGGCTCGCAAAGGAGGGCGTGTGATCGTTCACGCCACACTCCGGCGAATATGTCCAGCTCTGAAAGCCGTTGATAAAAATGCGCTCGCCTGGCTCCGTATCCCAGAGCATTGCGCCGGTCACGCTTTTAAGCGTATCGTCCGGCAGGTCGCAGACGATGCGGTTCTCTCCCGGCTGCATCAGCGTGCTGCCGGTGACAGTCGCTCCGTTTTCCAGTTCGACGCGCCATAAGAGTTCCATATTCTTCACTCCTGTTCGACGTTTTGTCCTTGTATCGAGAAGCGCACCTCTTCCTCCGGCAAACCGGCGGCGGAAATGCGGAGAACGGCCTCCCCGCTCTCGCCCGTGGTGCGCACATAGGTACCGGTCATGCCTCCCTCGGCAGTCACGGTGTCGGGCCCGATGAGCGCCGCCGCGCCCGTAAGCGAGAACCGCACCGGGAGCTGCGCATAGGAGGCCGGGGTGCCGTGCTCATCGAGAATGCGGACGCGCACCGCGGCGGCGTCCCAGGTATCCCCTTCGCAAAGCGCCGTTTTGCTCACGCGCACTTCCATGTGCAGCGCCGCGCCCGAGGCGCGCGTCACGCTCGCAACGGTCTTGCCGCCGGTACGGGCATCGAAGCGCCAGCGCGTCGCCGCGCCGCCCCAGTTGCCGACGTACTTTCCGAAGAGCGCCACGCCGTCGTCCATCGTGAGCTTGTAGCGCGCCATGGCCCACGCCATGCGCGCCTTGTCCGCGACCGGCATCCCGGCCAGACCGTTCTTTCCGGCAGAGACGAGGCACTTTCGCAGCAGCTCCGCCTTGTCGTGCGGGAAATGCTCCTGCGTTTCGAGCAGCTCGCCGATCGTATCGTCGATCGCCACAGGGCCGTGCGGCAGACCGTCCCAGCCCTTTGTGCGGAATGAGGCGACGAACCGGTCGTTCTTATAAAGCGCGACCTCCTCGGCGTTCGTAAACGCCCAGATATCACCGATATTTCCGCGGGATAATCGCCGATATCCATCGGCGAGCCGATCTCGAGCACCGGCGTCTTGTCCCCTGCGAGGCATAGAGCGCCGCGGCGAGCTTCGGGTTGCGGAAGGTGTCCATCACGCCGTGGTAGCACACGCGGTCGCCCGAGCCGAAGTCCTTGTGCGTCGGATAATCAAACATCACCCAGCCGAAGCAGCCGGAAATCTCGCCGTCGGACGCGGCGGCGTTCTGCACGCGCGCATGGCGCAGCGCCTGCTCCTGCCGCTTTGCCCACGGGTCAAAGGACTTCGTGGGGAACATGTGGCCGTTGCACTCGGAGATAAGATAAGGCTTGTCCATATCCGGCGTCACGGCGCTGCGCTTCTTTGCGCCGGGTGCCGTGCCGTCGTGCGAAAAGTCGTTATATGAATACACATCCTCCAAAAGATGGCTCTTTTCAAGATATCGCACGCCGGAGGTCTGACGGGAGGGGTCGAGCGAATGTGCCAGGGCATTCGTCTCGCGGTAGAAATCATCGTCGTCCAGACTTTCGTTGATGCGAACGCCCCAGAGGACGACGGACGGATGATTGCGGTACTGCGTCACCATCTCGCGCACATTCTCTTCCGCCTGTGCCTTCCACGCCGCGTCGCCGATATGCTGCCAGCCGGGAAGCTCCGTGAACACCAGCAGCCCCAGCTCGTCGCACGCATCGATAAAGTGTTGGCTCTGAGGGTAGTGCGACGTGCGCACCGCGTTGCAGCCAAGCTCATGGCGCAGTATGCGCGCGTCCTCGCGCTGGAGGCTCTCCGGCGCGGCATAGCCGATATAGGGATAGCACTGGTGCCGGTTCAGCCCGCGCATGAACACCCGCTCGCCGTTGAGATACAGCCCGTCCGCGCGAAATTCCGCCGTGCGGAAAGCCGAAGCGGACCGTCTGTTTTTCGTCGGTCACGGCGCCGCTCGCGTCAAGCAGCTCGGCGCGGATCGAGTAGAGATTCGGCTCGTCCAGCGTCCACGGGCGGGCGTTTGAGTAGTTTACATAATATTTATTATCGTCACCCTCCGCCATGGCGCAGACCGCGCCCGCGGCGTCGAGCAGCGTGACGCGCGCCGGCGGCGCCGCTGCCGGAGACGGTAAGGGCGATCTCGGCGCGCGTAAGCGTCGGCGTTGTAACGAACACGTCCTCGATCATGTCCGCGCCGCGGACATCCAGCCATACCTCGCGGTACAGCCCGCCGTAAGCGAGATAGTCCAGCACGAAGCCGAACGGCGGCACGGCGGGATTTTCGGTCGTGTCGAGCCGCACGGCGAGGCGGTTTTCCATGCCGTAGCGCACGGCGGACGTGATCTCCACGCGAAAGGCCGTGTAGCCGCAGGCATGCTCGGCGATTCTCGCCGTTCAAATATACCTCGGCAAAGTGCGCCGCGCCGTCAAACTGCAGAAAGAGGCGCTTGCCGCGATACTCGAGCGGCACGGAGAGGCCCCGTCGGTAACCGCAGATGCCGGCATAGTCCTCCGGCTTTTTGCATAGTGCAGCGGCACTTCCCTGCCGTGTGCGGGAGATCGACAAGCGGGAAAGCGTCCCTCGCCGTGGGCAAAGCCGGCGCTCCACTCGCGGGTGAATTCCCAATCGCTGCAAAGGCTGATCATGGCGTTCCTCCGGAAAGAAATTACTCTTTTCATTTTACATGGAAAGCGGCGTTATTTCAACCGAAAGAAAATATTTAACAAAATCCTGAAACTCCTGCCGAAGCATGTTTGGCAGAAAGAAACCGTCCGGGATGGCAGGCAGCGTCTCCGGACGGTTGACATTTTTTTGTTATTCAGAACGCCACATGGCGGAAGAGCGCCACGCAGCAGAGGATCACGGCAGAGGGGTACATACACATACCGCCCGACGGCGTACCAGACGTTTCGCCGCGCTCGCGGCCCGCTCCGGTGTTGATGGCGGAGAAGCTCGTCCTTCTTCATGACGTAAAACCACGAGATCGCGCCGAGCGTCGCGCCGATGGGGATGATGTAAATGGAGACGAGATCCATCCACGGCCCCCACTTGTCGATGGTCTCCATGCCGATGCCGAAGCCGAGGCAAATGACGCCGAGCAGCACGAGCACCGCCTTGCGGCTGAGCTTCGGGAATTTGTGCAGCAGCGATTCCGCCACCGCTTCAAACATGTTCTGCAGCGAGCTGACGCCTGCGAAGATCATGGCGACATAGAGAATGATCGCAAAAGAGTCGGCCGAGCGGAATGTCCTGCAAAAATGGTCGGGAGCGTCACAAAAGGAGGCTTGGCCCCGCGCCGACGTCCAGACCGTAGGAGAAGCACGCGGGGATAATAACGAGGGCCGCTACCACGGCGGCAATCGTGTCAAAGAGGGCCGTGTGCTGGGCCACGCCCACCACATCCTCTTCCTTGGAGAGGTACGCACCGTAAACGATCATGCCGCTGCCCGTGACGGACAGGGAGAAAACGCCTGCCCCATCGCCCAGATCCAGATCATCGGGTCGCAGAGCATCTCCCAGCGGGGCGTGAACATGAACTTGTATCCCTCCGCCGCGCCCGGCAGGAACGCCACGCGCACCGCCAGCACCACAAAGATGAGGAAAAAGAGCGGCATCATGATCTTGTTCGTCTTCTCGATGCTGTGCGCGCCGAGGAAGAGCGTCAAAAGCGTTCCGGCGACGACAATGATATGATACGGGATCACGGAAAAGTCCCGCGAGGAAAAGTCCGAAAACCACGCCGCGGCATCCGCGGTCATAAGCGTACCGGCAACGGAATCCACGAGCGCCTTGAGAACATAAGTCACGATAACGGCGTAGCCGATCGCGATGCAGAGCGAGCCCGCGAGCGGCAGCCAGCCGAGCACCACCGCGCCCGTCTTCCCTGCCCCTTTGCCGCGCGTGGCCCATGCGTTTTCATACGCGCCGAGCGTGCCTGTGGCGGCGCGGCGGCCCATGGCGAACTCCGCCGGGAGGCCGACATAGCTGAAGATCAGCACGAACAGAATATAAATGAGCAGAAATGCGCCTCCGCCATTGCTGCCCATTTTATTGGAAAGCCCCAAACGTTCGCCATGCCGACGGCCGAGCCGACCGACGCGAGGATGAACCCCAGCGGGTCGAAAA
>VOFG01000899.1_pt1 | contig 42001 bp, 58 predicted proteins | sample 5384171 | NCBI WGS metagenome assembly VOFG01 (sample SAMN12384726, study PRJNA508395) | human gut metagenome | isolation source: healthy gut F | host: Homo sapiens
CATGCTGGTGACGGCACTGGTGATGGCCCTGATCATCAGCGCCCGGCTCAGCCAGGTGTCAGGGCGCCACCGACGACGTGAACCTGGTGGTGCAGGAGGATCTGAACGCCATCCGCGTGGTGAAATCCTTTGTGCGTGAGGCGCAGGAAAGGAGAAGTTCACCCAGCGCAGTGAGAAGCTGCGGAGCATGGCCGAGCGCGCCTTCGGCTTTGTGGTGCTGTTCATGCCGGTGATGATGATCCTCATGGGCGGTACCATCACGGCGGTCATGTGGATCGGCGGCCACTATGTGTGGGAGGGCACGCTGCTCTCCGGCGATTTGATCGCGTTCTTTACCTATGTGAGTGAGATACTGATGTCGCTGATGATGGTATCCGTGGTACTGATGATGCTGACCCGGGCCATCGCCTGCGGCAAGCGCATCGCCGAGGTGCTGGAGGAGAAACCCCGCATCACCGACGAGACGCCGACCCCGCGCTGAAGGTGGAGGACGGCAGCATCCGCTTCGACCATGTGTTTCAAGTACCACGACACGGCGGAGGCCTGGAATCTGGAGGACGTGAGCTTTCCGTCCCAGCGGGCTGATTGGTGGGCATTTTAGGCGGCACCGGCAGCGCCAAGACCACGCTGGTGAGCATGATCCCCCGGCTGTACGACGTGAATGGCGGCGCGGTGTATGTGGGCGGCCACAATGTGAAGAACTACACCATGGAGGCGCTGCGCGACGGCTGCGCCATGGTGCTGCAGAAGAACACGCTGTTCTCCGGCACCATCCGGGAGAACCTGCGCTGGGGCGACGAGAACGCCAGCGATCAGGAGATCGAGGACGCTTGCCGTCTGGCCTGCGCCGACGAGTTTATTGAGAAAATGCCGGACGGATACGACACCTATATCGAACAGGGCGGCACCAATGTCTCCGGCGGGCAGAAGCAGCGGCTGTGCATCGCCCGGGCGGTCCTGCGGAAGCCGAAGATACTTATTCTGGACGACTCCACCAGCGCGGTGGACACCGCCACGGACGCGAAGATCCGGGGCGCGCTGAAAACGGCGCTGCCCGGCTGCACCAAGCTCATCATCGCCCAGCGGGTCATGTCCGTCATGGATGCCGACCTGATACTGGTCATGGACGACGGGCACATCTCCGCCATAGGCACCCATGAGGAGCTGATGAAAACGAGCGACATTTATCGGGAGGTCTATCGCTCCCAGCAGGAAGGGGTGAGTATCGATGGCTGAACAAAAACGCGGCGGACCGCGCGGTCACGGGCCCCAGGGGCACGGCTTCCAGCGCCCAAGGACTTCCGAGGCACGGTGAGAAGCTGCTGGCCTATATCGGGCGCTACAGGGCATCGCTGGTGGTGGTGTTCGTGTGCCTGGTGGTCAGCTCCGCGGGCTCGGTGATGAGCAGCTATCTGCTCAAGCCTATTATCAACGACTATATTCTGGTAGGCGACTTGCCGGCCTGCTGAAAATGCTGGCGCTGCTGCTGGGACTGTTCCTGCTGTCGGGCCTGTGCTCCTATGCCTACGCCCGCATCATGGTGCATATCTCCCAGCAGACGGTGGCCCAGATGCGGCAGGATCTGTTCGACAAATTGCAGGACCTGCCCCTGCGGTACTTCGACACCCACCAGTCCGGCGATCTGATGAGCCGCTTTACCAACGACATGGACACCGTGTCGGAGATGATCAACTCCAGCTTCGCCAGTGTGGTGTCCTGCGCCTTGACGTTTATCGGCATTGTTGTTATGATGCTGTATATGAACTGGGTGCTGACGCTGATCACCTTTGCCTTTCTGGTGCTGATGCTGCTGGTGGTCAAGGGTGTTGGCGGCAGAAGCCGCGTGAGCTTTCAGGCACAGCAGCAGGCGCTGGGCGCCATGAACGGCTATATCGAGGAGATGGTGGAGGGCCAGAAGGTCATCAAGGTGTTCAACCACGAGAGCAAGGCCATCGCGCAGTTCTCCGGGCTGAATACCGCGTACCAGACGGCGGCCACCGCCGCCCAGACCTACTCCGGCGCCATGATGCCGGCCATGGCCAACCTGTCCCGCATCGACTACGCCGTCACCTGCTGCGTGGGCGGACTGCTGGCCATCGGCGGGGTGTTCGACGTGGGCTCGCTGGGCGCGTACCTGCTGTATGTGAAGCAGGTCAGCCAGCCAGTGGCGCAGATCAGCCAGCAGGTGAACGTGCTGCTGGCGGCAGCCGCCGGCGCGGAGCGCATCTTCGCCGTCATGGATGCCCCGCCGGAGGTGGACGAGGGCAAAACGGTCATCGTCCGGGTGGAAAAGCATGGCGACACGCTGACCGAGACGAGCCGCGCACCGGCTGCTGGGCGTGGAAAAAGCCTGACGGCACGCTGGTGGAGCTGCAGGGCGACGTGCGGTTCGACCATGTGACCTTCTCCTACGACGGGGAAAAGACCGTGCTGAACGACGTCTCCCTGTTCGCCAAGCCGGGGCAGAAGATCGCCTTTGTGGGCTCCACCGGCGCGGGCAAAACCACCATCACCAACTTCATCAACCGGTTCTACGATGTGCAGGAGGGCACCATCACCTATGACGGCATCGACGTGAGGGACATCCAGAAGGCTCCCTCTGCGCCGTTCGCTGGGCATGGTATTGCAGGACACCCATCTGTTCACCGGCACCATCGCCGACAACATCCGCTATGGACGGCCGGACGCCACGGACGAGGATACGGGCCGCGGCGAAGCTGGCCAACGCCGACGGCTTTATCCGCCACCTGCCCCAGGGCTACGACACGGTCATCACCGGGGACGGCGGCAGCCTGAGCCAGGGCGAGCGGCAGCTGCTGGCTATCGCCCGGGCGGCCGTGTCCGACCCGCCGGTACTGATTCTGGACGAGGCCACCAGCTCCATCGACACCCGTACCGAAAACCTGATCGAACAGGGCATGGACTCGCTGATGGAGGGCCGCACGGTGTTCGTTATCGCGCACCGTCTGTCCACCGTGCGGAACAGTCAGGCCATTCTGGTGCTGGAGCACGGACGCATCATCGAGCGCGGCGACCATCAGGAGCTGCTGGCGCAGAAGGGCAAGTATTATCAGCTCTACACCGGCAAGGCGGAGCTGAGCTGAGGTATAAACGAGGAAGAAACCGGAGAGAATAAAAGGAGGATGCACCATGACGGAAAAGCAGCTTTGTGATATGGCGGTGGCCATGCTGGAGCGTTCCTATGTGCCCTATTCCCACTTCCCGGTGGGCGCGGCGCTGCTGTGCAAGGACGGGACGGTATTCACCGGCTGCAACGTGGAGAACGCCGCCTACGGCGCCACGATATGCGCCGAACGGACGGCCATGGTCAAGGCGGTCAGTGAGGGACACAGGGACTTCGACACCATCGTGATCGCCGGGCGCAGCGAGGATCACTGCGTGCCCTGCGGCACCTGCCGGCAGGTGATGATGGAGTTCGCACCCGACCTGACGGTGATCTGCCTGAACGGAAAGGGCGAGAGCAAGCGCTTCGCGCTGAAGGAGCTGCTGCCCTACGGCTTCGACCAGACCTGGCTGTAAAACGGCAGAATTTTCATGGAACCAAATCGCACCGCGCTCCGTCTCAATGGACAGAAACCTATTTCAGGAGGAAACTACACGATGAAAAAAAAATCATTTCCCTTGTGCTCGCCGCCGTGCTGACCCTGAGTCTCGCCGCCTGCGGCAATAAGACCGACAGCAGGGCGATCAGCCCGCCGCACCCGCCAGCGCCCTTGACCTGCTGGAGAAGGTGTGGAGCACCTACACCGATGATGAGAAGTTCCCCGCCGCCGGCGGCGACTACTCCGAGGCGAACAGCAAGGAGGACGCCCCGGCGTCTATGACTTGACTGACCGCGCCGCTGTGGACAGCGCCCTCGGCCTGCCGGAGACAGCCAAGGTGGATCAGGCCGCGTCGCTGGTCCATATGATGAACCAGAACACCTTTACCGCCGCGGCGTACCACTGCACCGATGACGCCGATGCGCTGGCCACCGCCCTGCGGGACAACATCCAGCAGCGGCAGTGGATGTGCGGCTTCCCCGATAAGGTTGCCGTGGCCGTGGTGGGCGAGTATGTGGTGTCCGTGTTCGGCGCCGAGGATCTGGTGGACACCTTTATGTCCCACCTGAACGGCATCTTCGGCGTGCAGCCCGTCTACGACGAGGCCATCCTGTGAAGCGCTGGATAGAGCGAGGCGTATTTCTGCTGGCGGCAGCGGCTATGGTCATAGCCGCTGCCGCTGTTCCCACCCGGCGGGTGCAGGAGGATACGCAGCCGGAGGTATATGTGTACCGTGGCTATGCCGCCGCCACCGACGCACCGTGGAGCGAGAAATCACTGGACTTCGCCGTCAAGCGGCTTGGCCATCTGCTGGAGACATATTTCACCGGCGATGGGGCTATCGCCGCTATCTGGCGGTGGTGCCGGATAAGGCGCAGTTCACGGAGCCGCCGGAGGGCTACACGCCCGCCGGTGCCCGAGAGACGGCGGACTATCTGGCGCAGCGGCTGCCGGTGGAGATCATCGACATCGCGCCGCTGCTGGCGCTGGAGGACTATTACCGTACCGATCCCCACTGGCGGCAGGAGCGGCTGCACCCGGTGGCGCAGGCGCTGGCAGACGCCATGGGCGTATCTCTGCCGGACACGGCAGAGGAGTCGCTGCACACGCTGGCGGGCGAATTCTGCGGCAGCTACTGGGGTAAGACGGCGGAGCCGCTGGCGGCGGACGTCCTGTCCTATATCACCTCTCCGCTGCTGGATGGCTGCGTGGTGTACGACTACGAGACGGATTCCACCGGCGGCGTGTACGACCTGACGGCGGCGGAGAAAGCGCCCTATGACCTATTCCTCAGCGGCAGCAAGGCGCTGCTGCGCATCGAAAACCCGGCGGCGAACAATGACCGGACGCTGATCGTGTTCCGGGATTCCTTCGGCAGCAGCCTTGTGCCGCTGCTGGCGCAGGGGCACCGTGTACGCGGTGGATATCCGCTATCTGGCCACGGACGCGCTGGCGCGGGTGGTGACATTCCCGGAGGAAGCGGACGTGCTGCTGGTGTACAGCGCCACCGTCCTTCAGAACAGCGTGACGCTGAAGCAAAGCGCAAAAAGCGCCGGTGCAAAGCACCGGCGCTTTTGTACGCTTTTCTTAGAAGAAGAATTCCTTGATCTGGCCGTACAGGATCAGGATCATGCACAGCGGGGTGATGAACTTGACGCAGACCTTGAAGAAGCCGTAGCTGCCCATGGCATGACCGGACTGCTCCGCCTCTTCCTTGACCACCTCGGGGCCGATCTCCCAGCCGATCATGATCGACATCAGCAGGGCGCCCAGGGGCATCATAACGCCCTCAGACAGCATATCCCAGAAGTCCAGCCAGCAGTCGTTCCATGTGCGGATAGCCGTCTCCGGCAGACCCAGCAGCTTCCACGGTGTGAAGCTGGCGCCGCCCAGCTGGTCAGCGCAGACCAGGATGCAGCCCAGACCCACGCAGGCCGCGGCGATGAGGGTGTAGCTCTTGCGCTTGTCGCCCTTGCCCTCGTCACGAGCCTTATCCACGAAGTGAGCCACCGCCACAATGACCTCCAGCAGGGAGATAGAGGAGGACACAGCGGCGAAGACCACCAGCAGATAGAACAGGATGCCGAAGAGAGGACCGATGGAGCCCATGCGGCTGAACACGTTCTGCATGGTCACGAACAGCAGGGATGGGCCGCCCAACGCACCCTGGGGTCCAGAGCGAAACGGCCGGGCATCACGCACAGGCCGGCCATCAGGGCCACCATGGTATCCATGACGATGATGAGCAGGGCGTTCTTCTGGATATTCTCCTTCTTCTGCAGATAGGAGCCGTAGGTGATCATGGCGCCCATACCCAGGGACAGGGAGAAGAACATCTGGCCGCCGGCGGTAGAGAGCACGGTCAGGACGTCGGGAGCCTCGGCAATAATGCCGTTTCCAAAGCCCAACCGGGAACGAACATATACTTCAGGCCGTTCACAGCATCCGGGAGGGTGCAGGCACGGATGATGCAGATCAGCAGGGCCACGAACAGAGCGGGCATACCGACGGAGCAGACCTTCTCGATACCGCCGCCCACGCCGCCGAGGACGATCAGCATGGTCAGCGCCACAAAGATCAGGCCGTAGATGATGGCTTCACCGGAGTTGCCGACGAAGTTGTTGAACACCACATCGCCCAGAGACTTGCTGGTGTCGGCGGCGGCATACACAGCCGTTCGGCACCGAAGCCCGCGCCGAACAGGTCGCCCACGTTCAGGATCACGTACTTGATGCAGTAGCCGCCCAGCGCGCAGTAGAAGAACAGGATGAAGAACGCGGAGAGGATGCCCATCCAGCCCATCCACTTGAACTTCTTGGACAGAGCGTGATACGCCGCCACAGCGCCCTTGCCGGTCTTACGACCGATGGCCAGCTCGCCCACCATGACGATGAAGCCGCAGCAAACAGCCAAAATGAGGTAAATAATGAGGAACGTGAAGCCACCGCAGGCGCCCATCTTATTGGGGAAGCCCCAGATATTGCCCAGACCGACGGCGGAGCCGACGGCAGCCATCAGGAAACCAAAATTGGTTCCAAAGCCTTTTCTTTCTTCCATTGTTTTCTCTCCTTAACAGATTTTTGCCCCTACGTTGCCGCAGAAGCTGATATTCTGCCGCGCCCTGTCTATTGACAGGAAACAGCCCGGGGCACCGCCATGCCCCGCAGAGGCCGCCCCGGAGGGGGGTGTACCCTCCTGAGAAACCACCTAACCAGAGTATACAGGAATATCTTTCCGCCCGCAATTGACCGCCTTGCGGCGGTCTTTTCGATCTGTCAGGAGAGATGTTAACGGGATGGCGGTCCCGGAAACAGGCTAACAGATTTTTATCAAAAGCCCGCCGCCCCGAAGGGCGGTGGGGTTTTGAACTTTTGGGGGGATATTTCTTAGCCGAAGAAGCTCTTGAGCTGACCGTACAGGATCAGCAGCATGCACAGCGGGGTGATGTACTTGCAGCAGACCTTGAAGAACGGATAGCTGCTCATTTTGTGTCCCTCGGTGGCCTCGCACTCGTCCTTGACCATCTCCGGGCCGATCTCCCAGCCGATCATCAGGGTCATCAGCAGGCCGCCCAGCGGCATGAACACGCCCTCGGAAATCATGTCGAAGAAGTCCAGCCAGCAGTCGCTCCAGCCCTTGTAGCCGTCCAGCTTCAAAAGCTCCCATGGCGCGATCCCGTTGGAGCCCAGACCGTCAACGCAGACCAGCACACACAGCAGCGCAATGAGGATGGAGGCGATGAAGGAGTACTTCTTGCGCCGATCGCCCTTGCCCTCCTCGCGGGCCTTGTCCACGAAGTGGGCCACCACGGTCTCCAGCAGGGAGATGGAGGAGGAGACGGCCGCCAAAACGACGAGCAGGTAGAAGATAATGCCGAAGATGGGGCCGATAGCGCCGTCCATGGAGTGGAACACGTTCTGCATGGTGATAAACAGCAGCTTGGGGCCGCCGATGTTGCCGTCGGGATCCAGGGCGAAGCGGGCGGGCATGACGCACAGACCGGCCATCAGCGCCACCAGCGTATCCATAACGATAATGAGGACGGCGTTCTTCTCCAGATGCTCCTTCTTATCGAGGTAGGAGCCGTAGGTAATCATAACGCCCATGCCGATGGACAGCGAGAAGAACATCTGGCCACCGGCGGTGGAAATGACCTCGAAGATGCTGGGTGCCTTGGCAATGACGCCGTTGGCAACCGCCCAGCCGGGGACGAACATGTACTTCAGGCCGTTCACGGCGCCGGGCAGGGTGCAGGCGCGGATGATGCAGATCAGCAGCATCACGAACAGAGCAGGCATACCGATGCCGCAGAACTTTTCGATACCGCCGCTGACGCCGCCCATGACGATGAGCATGGTGAGGACCACGAAGATCAGGCCGTAGATGACGCCCTCGCCCTGGTTGGTCAGGAACGCGCCGAACACGTCGCCGCCGCTGAGACCGTTAGAGCCGAAGCCCGCGCCGAACAGGTTGCCCACGTTGAGGACTACGTACTTGATGCAGTAGCCGCCCAGCGCGCAGTAGAAGCTCATGATCAGGAAGGCGGAGGCGACGCCCAGCCAGCCGACCCACTTGAACTTTTTGGAGATGGCGTGGTACGCAGCGATAGCGCCCTTGCCGGTCTTGCGGCCGATGGCCAGCTCGCCCAGCATGACGATGAAGCCGCAGATGACCGCCAGGATGAGATAGATGATGAGGAACGTGAAGCCGCCGGAGGCGCCCATCTTATTGGGGAAGCCCCAGATGTTGCCCAGGCCCACAGCAGAGCCGACGGCCGCCATGAGGAATCCAAAATTGGATCCAAAGCCTTTTTCTTTCTTCCATTGTTTCTCTCCTTTAAATTTTTTCTCCTGATAACACGTCCGCCGGTGTACACCGGTAGGACTGTAAAAAGTATACAGGAAATCGCCGAGCGGTTCAATTAGCATTTTTGATGAAATTTTAGCGGCATATTTTACTAATTTAACATTATCTTAGCGCGAGATAGATTCCGTATTGCAACGATTTCAACAAATATCTGCACTCAAAGCAGCACAATTACAGGAAATTTTTGCCTGAATTGTTTGCAGAATGCGCTAATATCGTGAAAAGAAACTTTTCGTGGAAGTTAAGAACGCGTTAATGCGCACCGCGCCCGCAGACTGCCTCCCGCCCTGATCCCTGCGGCACACGGGCACGACCGTTTTTCCCCCATTCCGACTGAAAAAACTGTTGCCAACGGGCAGGAATTGTAGTAGAATAACTCGCGCAATGGATACCCACGAATCATGTCAGGCGGGGAACCGAGCAGCATTAAGAGGGATCATCCATGTGCCGCAAGGGCGCCGGCTCTGTGGCTCACAGCGGAGGACGTTCGCTTTTATTTTGCATCTGCAGGGGAGGTGTGCCCATGTATCAGGCGCTCTATCGCAAATATCGCCCCAAGACCTTCTCCGAGGTGGTGGGGCAGCAGCACATCACCGACACGCTGCAGCGTCAGGTGGCCGACGGTCAGGTGGGGCACGCCTACCTGTTTACCGGTACCCGGGGCACCGGAAAGACCACCTGCGCCCGGATCCTGGCCAAGGCCGTCAACTGCGAGCATCCCGTGGACGGCGCGCCCTGCAACCAGTGCGCCGCCTGCCGGGGCATCGACGACGGATCGCTGCTGGACGTGACCGAGCTGGACGCTGCCTCCAACGGCAGCGTGAACGATGCCCGCTCCCTGCGGGAGGAGGCCATCTACCCGCCCTCGATGCTGAAAAAAGCGGGTGTATATCATCGACGAGGTACACATGCTCTCCAAGGATGCGTTCAACGCCCTGCTGAAGATCATGGAAGAGCCGCCGGAGCACCTTCTGTTCATCCTGGCCACCACCGAGCTGCAGAAGGTGCCCGCCACCATTCTGTCCCGGTGCCAGCGCTTCTCCTTCAAGCGGATCCTGCCCCACGACATGGAGCAGCAGCTTCTCCGGGTGGCGCAGGCGGAGGCCATCGACCTGACGAGCGACGGAGCGGAGCTGCTGGCGCGGATGGCGAACGGCGCCCTGCGCGACGCGCTGAGCCTGCTGGATCAGTGCCGCGCCGCCGCCGGCACCACGGTGGATGCCCGCGCCGTGCTGGACACGCTGGGCCTGGCCGGAAGCACCCAGACATTGCAGCTCATGCGGCTGCTGCTGGCACGGGAGAGCGGCGACGCACTGGCGCTCCTTGACCAGCTGTACCGCGGAGGCAAGGACGTGACAGCCCTGCTGGGCGAGCTTAGCGACCTGTGCCGGGATATGACGGTGATGAAGGCCGCGCCGGACGGGGCGGGCAGCCCTTCTCAGCGGCGTATATGACCGCAAGAGCCTGTCCGATATGACGGCGGACGTGCCCATGCGCCGCCTGCTGTTTATGACCGATACCATCCAGCGTACCGCCGCCGCGCTGCCGGACAGCATTCGCCAGCGGACGGACGCGGAGCTGTGTCTCCTGCGGCTGTGCGACGAGAGTCTGTGCGGCGACCCTCGGCGCTGGAGGGGCGCGTTTCCGCGCTGGAGGATGCTGTGCGCAGCGGCGCGGCACCTGCCCGGCGTCCGGCGGCAGCCCCTGCGCCTGCGCAAGAGGAGCGCCCCGCGCCTGTCCGGGGAGGAGCGCCGCCCGGAGGCTCGTCCGATCCCGAACCGGCCGCGGCGCCGGCAGCGCCCACCGGCGGCGACGCCAACGTATGGGCGGCGCTGGGACAAGCTCATCCTGGATCACTACAAGGCGCCGCTGCCGCCCCACTTCCGCGCCATGCTGAACATGGTGCGGGGCGAGGTGCAGGACGGCGTGCTGATCGTTCTGTGCAGCAATGATTTCGCCAAGTCGCAGCTGGACACGCCGCAGGTGGTCAAGGTGCTGCAGGAGGTCACGTCCCGCCATCTGGGGCAGGACATCCGCGTGCAGTTCCAGATGGGCGGCGCTGCCGTGAAAAAAGCCGCGCCCCGCGCCGCCGCGCCCCGCCCGGCGCCAAGACCGGCACCGGCGCCGGAGGACGACTACGAGCGCCCGCCGCTTCCGGAGGAAGCCCCGCCCGCCCCGGCGGACACGCCGCCGTGGGAGGAGCCGCCCGCCGCAGGACGGGATAAGCTGGACGAGCTGGCGCAGAACGGCTTCGGCAGCTGGACAACTTTCAAATCAAATAAATGGGTATAAAGGAGAAATGACACATGGCTAAAGGATACAGCGCCCGCAGGGGTTCTTCACCGGTGGCGGCGGCATGGCGCAGCAGCAGGCACAGATGCAGCAGAAGCTGATGAAGATGCAGCAGGACATGGCCAAGGCGCAGGAGGAGGTCGAGCAGACGCAGTTCACCGCCTCCGTGGGCGGCGGTGTTGTCACCGCCGTGGTCTCCGGCAAGAAGGAGCTGACCTCCTGACCATCAAGCCCGACGCGGTGGATCCGGAGGACGTGGAGATGCTGCAGGATCTGGTGATCTCCGCCGTCAACGAGGCGCTGCGCCAGGCGGACGACGCCATGAGCAATTCCATGAACGCCCTCACCGGCGGGCTGAACATCCCCGGTCTGGGGCTGTAAGCGACCACATACGCGAGAGGAGAGGGCACGTCCTCTCCTTTTTTGCGGCCTTTCATCAGGCGGCGTGGGGCGCTCCCGCGGCTGCCTGAAGCAAAAAAGAACCGTCCTTGCGGACGGTTCTTTTTGTTGTGGGGGATTTACTCCGCCTTGGGAGCCTCCGCAGCAGCCTTGGCAGTCGGCGGCAGCCTTCTGCGCGGCCTTGAACTTCTCCTTCTCCTCAGCGGTGGGGATGGGCTCGATGGCGTTGCGCGGGCAGGCCTTGGCGCACATGGTGCAGTTCTTGCACTTGCTGTAGTCGATGACGGCACGTTGTTCGATGACATGGATGGCATCGAACTTGCAGGTGCGCTCGCACATACCGCAGGCGATGCAGCTGTTGGCGCAGACCTTGGTCACGGTGGGGCCCTTGTCCTTATTGGAGCAGTTGACAATCACCTTCTGCTTATAGGGGACCTCCACAATCAGCTTGTGGGGGCAGGCCGCGCGGCAGGCGCCGCAGTTCGTGCACTTCTCCTTGTCGACGACGGCAACACCGTTGACGACATGGATGGCGTCGAACTTACATGCCGCGACGCAGGAGCCGAAGCCGAAGCAGCCGTAGCGACAGGCCTTGGCGTCGCCGCCGCAGACCTTGGTGGCAGCCAGACAGTCCTTCACGCCGCGGTACTCGAAGTTATCCTTGGCGTTGCAGCCGCCGTTGCACAGCACGTGCGCCACCATCTTGTCGCCGGAGGGAGCCTCCATGCCCATGATGGCGGCGATCTTCGCCGCGTTCTCGGGGCCGGCGGGGGCGCAGGCGGTAACGGGAGCTTTACCGGCCAGGATCGCCTCGGCGCAGCCGCCGCAGCCGGGATAGCCGCAGCCGCCGCAGTTGGCGCCGGCCAGACATGCCTGGATCTCAGGCAGACGGGGATCGACCTCGACCTCGAAGACCTTAGCGGCAACAGCGAGGATCAGACCGAACACAATGGCGAGTACGCCCAGAACGGCGATCGCGTATACAATAGTCATAGTTCCTTACCTCCTTACCAGACCTTCAGGCCGCTGAAGCCCATGAAGGCCAGAGCCATCAGGCCGGCGGTGACCAGCGCGATGGGGAAGCCGTCAAAGGCCTTGGGGTTGTCGCCGGAGACCTCCAGCTGCTCGCGGACCGCCGCGAACAGGAAGATGGCCAGCAGGAAGCCCAGACCGCCGGTGATGCCGTAGACCACGGACTCGATGAAGTTGTAGTCATTCTGGGTATTCAGCAGAGCCACGCCCAGTACGGCGCAGTTGGTGGTGATCAGGGGCAGGTAGACGCCCAGCGCGGTGTACAGGGTGGGGATGTTCTTTTTCAGGAACATTTCCACAAACTGAACCAGACAGGCAATGACCAGAATGTAGGCCACGGTCTGCATGAACTCCAGATGCAGGGACACCAGCACCATGTTGATCAGGTAGCAGAATGCGGAGGCCAGACCCATAACGAAGGTCACGGCGGCGCCCATACCGATGGCCGTGTCGATCTTCTTGGACACGCCCAGGAAGGGCAGATGCCCAGGAACTGGGCAAAGATGAAGTTATTGGTCAGAATAGCGCCAAAGAGATGGCGAGCAAGGTAGTCACACTCATTTACTTGGCCTCCTTTTTTTCCTTTTCGCTCTTGGCCAGAGCCCACTGCATCACAGCGATGAGGCAGCCCAGCGTCAGGAAGCCGCCCACAGGCAGCGTCAACACGCTGACACCGTACTCGGCGGAGAAGATCTCAACGCCGGGTGCGCTGCCCAGTGCGCCGCCGCCCAGCAGACCGCCGCCGAACGTGCCGGCGCCGAAGAACTCACGGACTACGCACATGACGACCAGCACGAGAGTATAGCCGATGCCCTGGCAGATACCGTCGACTGCGGAGGCACCCACGCCGTTCTTGGAGGCGAAGCCCTCCGCACGGCCGAGGATGATGCAGTTCACGACGATCAGGGGGATAAACACGCCCAGAGAGCTGGACAGGGCGGGAACGAACGCCTTGAGCAGCAGATCCACGCAGGTCACGAAGCCGGCGATGACCACGATGTAGCAGGCGATACGCACTTCGTTGGGAATGATCTTGCGCAGCAGGGAGATGAAGATGTTGGAGAGGGTCAGGATAATGAGCACGGACACGCCCATGCCCAGGCCGTTGAAGAACGACGTGGTGATGGCCATGGTGGAGCACATACCCAGCACCTGAACCAGACGGGGTTCTGTGTGATCAGACCCTCTTTTCAGTTGCTTACCGAAATTCATAAATGCAGCTCCTCCTTTCTTAGCCCAGCAGCTCGGCAACAGCCAGAGCGGCATTGGCGCCCATGTTGATGCCCTTGGTGGAGACGGTAGCGCCGGAGACGGCGGTGACATTCTTGCCGACTACGAGGGAGCCCGCGCCGCTCTCACCGTTGAACTGATCCAGGACCGGCTCGCCGGCGGCGTTGGGCTCGTTGCCCACGACCTTGGTGCCGATGCCGGACGTCTCGGCGTGGCTGACCACGGAGATGCCGGTGATGGCCTTGTCAGCGTCCACGCCCACCATCATCACGATGCTGCCCTGGGAGCCGGAGGCGGAGATCTTCATAACGTAGCCGTTGTCGGCGCCGGCGGTGGTCATGGGATACAGCTCCACCAGCTTGCCGCCCTGAGAGGCAGCCGCCGCGGTCATATCGTCGGTGATGTCCAGCTTGTCGCCAAACTCGCTGCCCTCGGGAGCCACAGCGCTCATGGCGATGCGGGTGTTCTCCGCATCGATGGCGGCGATCTTGTCGGCGGTCACGTTGTCGACCAGACCCAGCAGGGCGGCCACAACGAGGGAAATAACAGTCAAGGTGCCGGCGACCTTGAGAATAAACTTACCGGAGATCTTCATTACTTCGCCGCCTCCTTCTTTTCTTTCTTCACGCACCGTAGATGACGGGACGGATGTACTTATCCAGCAGCCAGGTGGTGCAGTTCATGATCAGGATGGAATAGCAGACGCCCTCGGGATAGGAGCCGAAGCGGCGGATGAAGCAGGTCAGCAGACCGCAGCCGAGGCCGAAGATCAGCTGACCGGGCTTAGTGACGGGAGAGGTGGCATAGTCGGTGGCCATGAAGATGGCGCCCAGCATCAAACCGCCGCCGAACACGTTGTACAGCATATACTGCACGTTGTCGATGACCGGCGGGCGCCGCGATCAGGGTCAGGATGGCCACGGTGCCGATGTACGCCACGGGGATCTGCCAGGAGATGACCTTGCGGATGAGCAGGTAGACACCGCCCACCAGCAGACACAGGGCGGAGACCTCGCCCAGAGAGCCGCCGACCTTGCCCAGGAACATATCGCCGATGGAGTAGTTGCTCATCAGGGTGGTGAACGCCTCCTCGGTGCCCTCCTTCATAATGGCCATGGGGGTGGCGGCGGAGGTGACATCGGGACGGATCTGAGGAATGGCCCAGGTGGTCATCCATGTGGCATAGCTGGCCAGCAGGAACGCACGGCCCGCCAGCGCGGGGTTCAGGAAGTTGCAGCCGATGCCGCCGTAGAGCTGCTTGACCACCACGATGGAGAAGAACGCGCCGATGATGATGACCCACCAGGGCAGATCAACGGGGCAAACGAAGCTCAGCAGGATACCGGTGACAACGGCGCTGAGGTCGCCCACCATGCAGGACTTCTTCATGAGCTTGCGGTACGCCCACTCGAAGAACACACAGGATACCACGGAAACGGCGGTCAGCAGCAGTGCCTTCCAGCCGAAGCAGTACACGCTCCAGGCCAGAGCCGGCAGCAGCGCGATGATCACGTCCAGCATGATGCTGCGGGTATCCTCGTTGGAACGGATGTGGGGGGGAGGAGGACGCGATCAGCTTGAGATTCTTGTAATCAGTCATGGTTTACGCCTCCTTCTTTTCGGCAGCGGCCTTTGCTTCGGCCTCCGCCTTGGCCTTGGCGGCCATTCTCGCGTTGTTGACCTCCTGCTTGCCCAGACGGAACGCATGGGTCAGAGGCAGGCGGGCGGGACAGGTGTAGGTGCAGGCGCCGCACTCGATGCAGTCCATGCCGTGCAGCACGTTCTGCCACGTCTCCACGTCGCCCTTCATCAGGTATTTGTACATGAAAATGGGCTCCAGACGGATGGGGCACACGCCCACGCACTTGCCGCAGCGGATACACTGGGGATCCTCGACGTACTGCTCCTCCTTGTCGGCGAAGGCCAGCATAGCGCCGGTGCCCTTGCCCACGGAGACGTCCACGTCGTACTGGGCCAGACCCATCATCGGGCCGCCCATGATCAGCTTATACGTCTCGTCCTTCAGGCCGCCGCAGGCGTCGAATAGCTTGGTGATGGGCGTGCCGATGGGACACTCGATGTTCTTGGGGTCGATGACGCCGGAGCCGGACACGGTGACGATCTTGTTCACCACGGGCAGGCCCTCGTACACCGCGCGGTAGATGGCGCAGGTGGTGTTCAGATTGAAGATGCAGCAGCCTGCGTCGGCGGGCAGCTTGCCGCTGGGAACCTGACGGCCGGACACGGCCTGTACCAGCTGCTTTTCAGCGCCCTGGGGATAGCGGGTGTGCAGGACCTCCACCACCACGGGGGCGTTCAGCTCCGCGATCTTGGCGTTCAGGACGTCAGCCGCGTTCTGCTTGTTGGCCTCGATACCGATGTACACCTTATCCACGCCGAAGCACTTGGCCAGCAGGGTCGCGCCCTTGATGACCTGCTCCGGACGCTCCAGACAGGTGCGGTGGTCGCCGGTGATGTACGGCTCGCACTCTGCGGCATTGATGATCACATAGTCCACCTTGCCCAGACCGGAGCTGATCTTCACGTGAGTGGGGAACGTTGCGCCGCCCTGACCCACGATACCGGCGTTCTTCACGATCTCCACCAGCTGCTCCGGGGTCAGACTGTCGGGGTCTGCCACGGGCTTGACTTCCTCGGAGATCTCGTTCTGGAAGTCATTTTCGATGACCACGGACATCATCTTGCCGCCCATGTTGAAGGGGCGCGGCTCCACGGCTTTCACCGTGCCGGAGATGCTGGCGTGGATGGGGCGGAAACGAATCCGCCGGGTTCGCCGATCCTCTGTCCAATTTTTACCTTGTCGCCCACCGCAACGATAGGCTTGCAAGGCGCACCGATGTGCATAGACATGGGAATGACCACCTCAGCCGGCGCTGCCAGCTGTTCGATGGCCTTTTCATTGGTCGCGGCCTTCATGTCGTTGGGATGAACGCCGCCAAAGAAAGCTTGTGCCATTGTCTTCACCTCATCTTACTACCGGGTGGCGCTATGCCACCGCATACTATTCTAAATATTACAACAAAACTTTTTCTCTTGTCCAGTCCCGCATTAAAATTCCTGTGTTTTTTGCGGTTTTTGTCGAAAGCTTTATTGGGCCCACGTCCTCTTGTGTTTTGCGGCGATCTGTGATACACTATGCAGTAGAAGGGGCGGACACTGGAAAAACCTACCTGTATCCTCCGTGACCGCCCGCCCATATATTTTATAGTGTATGCAACAATATTCCGGAAGGATGGTGCTTTGTATGGTTCTCGATCGCGCTTCCCTGAAACAGGAGTCCAAGGCTCTGCTCAAGACCGCGCGGGTCAACCCCTACCTGTTTACTCTGCTGGTGCTGGCTGTAACGCTGGTCATCAGCGGCATCAGCAACTACATGAACATGGACGACGAGTTCGCCTACCTCTACTCCGTGCAGTACGGCATCGACCTGAGCTTTCTGGCGCTGCACCGGGCGTTCCCCGCGCTGGTGGTGCTGTTCGTGTCCGTTGTCTGCGCCCTTCTGAATATGGTGCTGGAGGCGGGCGTGTCCCTGTATCATCTGGGCATCCGCCGGGGTGAGGAGATGCCCTACGTCACGCTGTTCGATGGCTTTGCCTTTGTCGGGAAGGTCATCCTGCTGTTCGTCGTGCAGTACATCTTCATCTTCTTGTGGACGCTGCTGGTGATCGTCCCCGGCATCGTGGCGGCCTACCGCTACCGCTTTGCTATGCTGAACCTGTGCGAAAACCCGGAGATCGGCGTCATGGAGGCCCTCAACATGAGCAAGGCGCAGACCGCCGGCTTCAAGTGGCAGCTGTTCGTGCTGGATCTGAGCTTCATCGGCTGGGGGCTGCTGGCCAGCCTGACGCTGGGCATTCTGGATATCTGGGTGGCGCCGTACATCGCCCAGAGCAACATCGCCTTCTTCCAGGAGATCAAAAAGATCAAGGGCGTAGGCTTCTTCCCGCCGCGGCCGGAGGATGACGATCAGTTCCGACCCCCATGACCCCTTTGGCGAGGATAACTGGTAAAATGAAACACAGCACCCCCCCGGCGCTGCGCGCCGGGGGTGCTGTGCCGGGTGCGCGGAACGGTTGCCTTTTTCCGGAAGGGCTGGTATAATGCCCTGTAAACAAAAAGGAAAAGGTGATGCGATTTGACGTACATAATGATGGGGCTGGCGGCGCTGGCGGGCGGCATCATCCAGCCACTGACGGGCTTTGGCGCGGCGGTCATTATGATGGTGGCGGCCAGTGCGTTTTACGACATGACCATTGCGCCCACCATCGTGGCGCTGATCTGCATGGCCCAGTCCGGCACCATGACGTGGATGTACCGCAAGCACATCGATGTAAAGCAGATCGCGCTGCCCATCGGGCTGTACACCGTGTGCAGTCTGGTCATCATCAATCTGCTGGGGAATTTCGACCTGCACGTGCTGACGGCGTTGTTCGGGGCGTTCCTGATCGCGCTGGCGGCGTACTTCCTGCTTTTTGCCAAGCGGGTGAAGCTGCAGCCCGGCTTGGCGGCGGGGCTGGTGTGCAGCGCCTTCTCCGGGTGCTGCGCCGGGGCGTTCACCATCGGCGGGCCTATGATGGCGCTGTATTTCGTGGCTGTCGCCAGAGACAAGGAGACGTATGTGGGGAACATGCAGTTCCTGTTCATGGTGACGAATCTCATCAACTTCACCATGCGGACGGTGCGGGGCTATTTCAGCGCGGCACTGCTGCCTATGGCGGGGCTGGGTATGGCGTGTATCCTGCTGGGGCTGTGGATCGGTACACGGCTGAGCCGAAGGATGTCCGGCGACGTGGCCCGGCAGGTGGTGTACATCGGCGTGGGCGTCAGCGGCCTGGTGACGCTGGTGCAGGAGCTGCTGAAGTAGCTTGCTGTGTCTGCAAAAACCGAAAAGCTTGTCATTGCCGCGCCGGTGCGTACACTGGCGCGGCGATCCGTTTCAAAACGCACAGAGCCTGCTTTCGCACCCGCGTGTACGGCATACTGCCAGAATCAGGAAGAAATTTCGGCAAAGAAAAATCCCACCTCAAATGAGGTGGGATTTGGTGGAGACTGCTGGACTCGAACCAGTGACCTCCTGCGTGTGAAGATATCATGAGCGCCGGAAAGCGTTGTGCCGCAACGCTTTCCGCCCCTTTTGCGTACTTTTGGCTCAGTGGAACGTCCACTGTGTCCGCCTGTATCCACCTGCTTTATCCGCGTTTGGGTCACGGTTTGGGTCAAGCCCCGCGACGGCGCAGAAGTGACCACGCTGTAATCAAAGAGTAGGGCTCAGACGTTGCCTTCTGCAAATAGAATTCACCCCCGCACCCGTATCACAAAATCATACATCAAGCGAATCTCTATGGACGGAGAGATATTGTAGCCGCCGGGTACGACCTGTCGCTGGACTCCGAGCAGTTGGACGAGGATGACTGCGTGGCGCTTATCCAGAAGCTCCTGCCGCTGTTTACCTGAACGGGGGGCTTGCGCGCAAAACCGATGCGCCGCCCCTGACTGCGGCGCACCGCGAAAAGGACACGTTTCTTACGGAAGAAACGTGTCCTTTTTTCTGTGTATCGGTTCTATTTTCTGCGGCCATAGGCCGGAGGGATCCCCATCAGCTCCCGGTATTTTGCCACCGTCCGCCGGGCCGCCGGAATGTCCTCGGCAAGCAGCAGCTCACTGAGCCGCTGGTCGCTGAGGGGTGGTGCGGATCCTCATCTTTCATGTACTGCGCCAGCTTGACCCGGACCGCCTGCTCCGAACAGCGCCCTGCGCTGTCAACCGGCCGGGGAAAGAAGTACTGCAGCGGATAGGTGCCCTGGCGGCATTGCAGATACTTTCCGCGGATACAGCGCCCCAGGGTAGAGGCGTGTACCTCCATCCGCTCTGCCGCGTCCTTCTGCATAAACGGCGCAAGGCACAGCGTCGTCCCCTGGAAAAACGGCAGGTGCGTGGCCAGAATCAGCCGGGCGCAGCGCTCCAGCGTTTTCCGCCGCCGTTCCATGTGGGCCATCACCCATTGGGCCTGCTGCATCTTCTGCCGCAAAATTCCTTTGTCTCCGGATCTTCCGTCTCCGTCAGAAGAGCGGCATAGTAGCTGTTGATCCGGATCTGCGGCACATAAAAATCGTTCAGCACCACGTCCAGAGCGCCGTCGTGCTCCACGACGAAAACATCCGGCGTGATGTATTCTGGAGAAGCGGTCTCCGCCGTCTCCATGCGCCCCGGATGTGGCGACAGGCTGCTGATCAGCGCCGCCGCCTGCTGCACCTCCTGCTCGGAGACGCCCAGCTTTTCCGCCAGAGCGCGCCACCGCTTCTTTCCCAGAAGCGGCAGATAGCTGCCGCAATACGCTGCGCCAGCGCCGTGTTCTCCGGCCTGCGCTGTAGCTGCAGCAGCAGGCACTCCGGCAGATCCCGTGCCGCGATCCCCGCGGGCTCCAGCGCCTGCAGGGCGGCCACCGCCTGCTGCACCATCTCCTGAGGAACGCCCAGCGCGCACACCGCATCGATGTCCTCCTGCTCCAGGAAGCCGTCCTCGTCCAGCGCCTGCACCAGATACTGGCACAGCTCACGCAGCGGCTTGGGCAGCACCCTTCGATCCAACTGGTCGGAAAGAAACGCCAGGCAGCGAAGTCAGGGCGGCATCCCAGGCGCCAGCCTCCGGGTGATAAGGCTCCTCGCCGGATGGCGCGGTACGCACGCTGCGCCGGCTGATCCAGTCCGGCCTGACGGCACAGCTCCTGAAATTCCCGCTGCGCCTCGTGCTCCGGTGCCTTGTCCAGAACGGGGTTTTCCTCCAGTACCCTGTCCACATATTCCCGCAGATCCTGCGCGTTCATTTGCAGGATCAGTGTGGATTGCAGGATCTGAGGCGAAATACGCAGCGCCTGCTTCAGACGCATATCCATTTTGATCTCAGACACCGTATCGCCCCCTTTCACCACACAGGATACCTGTTATTGCGATTATACCTGATTTGTGCGCCGCGCGCAATACGGGCGGCTGTTTTCGCTTGAGGCGGGAACGACGCCGAAGCGCCGCATCCGCATAGATCCCGGCATGAAAAGCACAGAGACCGCCCGTAAGCGATCCCTGTGCTTTTTGCCGCGGGAGGGTGACGCCTCCCGGACTTTGTATGGACGGACCGCGGCATACGGCCCGTCTGCTGATGCCGCAAAGAAGTATGAGAAGGAAGGGGGGTCATAAAAGAAAAGAGATTCGCGATGAAAGACGGCGCCAGGGGGGAAATGCGTCAGTTGGCCTTTCGATAGGCCCGACCCATGGCGTCTGCCGCCAGCAGGGCGTCGGCCACCATGTCGGCGGTGACCTCAAAGGGCAGATTGTGGATGGTGGAACCGGGAACGCAGGCCTTTTCCGCCACCGTCGAAGATGGGGAGCGGTGTCGTTCTTGTTGACGGCGATGATGCACGCCCTTGCCCTGGAATCCTTTTGCATGGCATGTCGGCCTTGTTGCTGGATGGCGCCGGGGGAGATCGCCCAGAGCGATGTAGACCTTGGGATGGACGGTCTTGCCGGTCTGGCCGACCTGATGGTCAGCGGAGATCCAGCCGGCGTCCACGCAGGCGCGGGCAGGAGGAACCACGACGCCGCCCAGAACCTCAGCCAGCTCCTCGGCCAGCTTGATGCCGCCCTCCACGTCCTTGGAGATACCACGGCCAACGGACACGATGAAGTCAGCGCCGATCAGGTCAACCAGCTTCTTGGCGGCCTTGACGGTCTCGGTGACCTCGGTGTGGATGTCAGCAGCTTCCAGAGCGAACGCGGGATGCAGGATCTCCACGTTCTTCTTGCACTCGCGCTTCTTCATAACGCCGGGGCGAACGGTCGCCATAGCGGGGCGGAAGCGGGGGCAGATGATGGAGGCCATCAGGTGGCCGCCGAAAGCGGGACGGGTCATCTTCAGGTCGCGGGACACGTCATGGGGCTCGCGGTTGATCATCACGGTGCCCAGCTTCTCGATGCGCTCCTCGGGCAGAGTGGAGGCCTCGCGCAGGAAGCCCTTGTAGTTGGGCATATCGATGTCCAAGTGGGTGCAGTCCGCGCACAGACCGGTGTGCAGGCGAGCCGCGCAGCGGGGGGCCAGGTCACGGCCGATGTTGGAGGCGCCGAACAGCAGCACCTCGGGCTTCAGCTCCTCAACGGCCTCCACGATCACCTTGGTGTAGGCACCGGTGGTAAAGTCCTTCAGCAGGGGGGAGTTGTACACGTACACCTTGTCGGCGCCGTACTCGCCCAGCTCGGCGGCGATGCCGTCAACGTTGTCGCCCAGCAGGATGCCGCACAGCTCGACACCCAGCTCATTGGCCAGCTTCCGGCCCTCGGAGATCAGTTCGAAGGTGGTGGGCATCATCACGCCCTGGCGCTGCTCGCAGAACACCCATACGTTCTTGAAGGCAGCGGTATCAGCACTATTAAAAGCCATTTTCTTTTCTCCTTCCTTAGATGATGTGCTTGGCGGCCAGGATGCCTGCCAGCTTGTCGGTGGTAGCCTTGTCAGCGCCCTCGAGCATCATGCCCGCGCCCTTCTGAGGAGGCGTGAAGGAGGTCAGAATATTGGTGGGAGAACCGGCCAGACCGATGGTGCTCTTATCGATCAGGGGGTGATCCTTCAGGGTCTCATAGGTCATAGTGACCAGAGGCTTGCTGTAGCACTCGAACGCGCCGCCCACGGACAGGTAACGCGGGGTGTTCAGCTCCTTGATGCAGGTGATCATGCAGGGGGTCTTGACCTTGATGGTCATGTAGCCGTCCTCCAGCATGCGCTTCACGGTCAGGGTGTCGCCGTCCTTGGTGATCTCGCCGGCATAGGTGACCTGGGGCAGATGCAGCTTCTCAGCGATCTGGGGGCCCACCTGAGCGGTATCGCCGTCGATGGCCTGACGGCCGGCCAGGATGATATCGTCCTTCTCGATGCCGTAGGTATCGATAGCGGCAGCAATGATCTGGGAGGTAGCGTAGGTGTCGGAGCCGCCGAACTCACGGGCGGTCACCAGAACGCCTTCGTCCACGCCCATGGCCATCAGCTCACGCAGCATGCCCTCCGCGGGAGGAGGACCCATGGTGAACGCCACGACCTTGCAGCCCAGCTCATCCTTCAGAGCCAGAGCGGCCTCGACAGCGTTCAGGTCGTCGGGGTTGATGATGGTCTGCATGGAAGCGCGGTCCAGAGTACCATCGGGATTCACGGCCACCTTACCGGAGGTATCGGGGACCTGCTTTGACAGTAACAAGAATCTTCATGGTTGCTTTCCTCCTCTTACAGACCCATGTTGGCGGAGATCACGATGCGCTGCACCTCGGAGGTGCCCTCGTAAATTTCCGTGATCTTCGCGTCGCGCATCATACGCTCTACCGGGTAATCCTTGGTGTAGCCGTAGCCGCCGAACAGCTGCACCACCTTGATGGTGGTTTTCATGGCGTGCTCGGAGGTGAACAGCTTGGCCATGGCGGCCAGCTTGGTGTAGCGCTTGCCCTCGCTCTTGGCTACGGCGGCCTGATACGTCAGCAGGCGGCCCGCCTCGCAGCCCAGCTCCATATCGGCCAGGGTGAACTGGGTGTTCTGGAACTTGCTGATGGGCTTGCCGAACTGGACGCGGCCCTTGGTGTAGTTGATGGCCTCGGCCAGCGCGCCCTCGGCGATGCCCAGGGACTGGGCGGCGATGCCGATACGGCCGCCGTCCAGGGTCGCCATGGCGATGGAGAAGCCCTTGCCCTCTACGCCCAGCAGATTCTCTTTGGGGACGATGCAGTCCTGGAACACGATTTCGGCGGTGGGGCTGCCGTGGAGACCCAGCTTTTCCTCGTGCTTACCCACAGAGAAGCCAGGGAAGCTGCTCTCCACGATGAAGGCGGAGATGCCCTTGGTGCCGCGGGTCTTGTCGGTCATGGCGAACACCACGAACACGTCGGCCACATAGCCGTTGGTGATGAATATCTTGCTGCCGTTCATCACATAGTGGTCGCCCTCCAGTTTCGCCTCGGTCTGACCCTTGGAGGCGTCGGAGCCGGCGTTGGGCTCGGTGAGGGCGAAGGCACCCACATGGTGGCCCTTGGTCAGCATGGGCAGATACTTGGCCTTCTGCTCAGGGGTGCCGTAGTTCATGATGGGGTCGCAGCACAGACCGTTGTGGGTCGCCACGATGTCGCCGGTGGAGGCGCACTGCTTGGAGAGCTCCTCAATGCACAGGGCACTGGCCAAAGGATCGGCGCCCGCGCCGCCGTACTCCTTGGGGAACGCACATACCCATGACGCCCAGATCAAACAGCTTCTCGATGTTTTCGCGGGGATACTCGCAGGTGCGGTCGGTCTCCGCCGCAATGGGCTTGACTTCCTTTTCCGTAAACTCCGCCATCATCTTGCGGATCAGCTGATGCTCACGACTCAAATTGAAATCCATAGTCGTTCTCCTATTTTATTCCTAAGTATGATGTGGTCACAGGGGCATCCAGCTGCCGCTGGCGGTGGCCAGCAGCTTGCCGGTGGCGGCATCGGTCAGCTCCGCCCGCTGGCGGATGAGGCTGCGGCCCGTTTTGACGATGTAGACGTTGAGGTATACCTCCATGCCGTAGTCCACGCCCCGGAGGAAGGATACCGTCATATCCGTGGTGGTGGCTTCGTTGTCCCCGGCGGTGAAGTTCGCCACCACGCCGAAGGCGGTATCGAACATCCCGGCGATGGCGCCGCCGTGGATGCCGCCCTTCTCGTTGATCTGCCAGTCCTGGGTGGGGAAGGCGTAGGTGACAGTCTGCGCCTCGTAATCGCAGTCCACCAGACGCGCCCGCATTTTCTCGTCAAAGCCGCCGTCGTGCAGATTCAGATAGTGCTCGGACTTCTCCCGCACCAGTTGGAGCCACGCATGCTTTTTGTCCATGCCGCCCTCTTATTTCTGGATACCGGCGATGTTCTTGGCCAGCTTTTTCTTCTCCTGGATGTTGCCCTGACGGGCGATCATGATGCGCTGCGCCTGGGGAGAGCCTGCGCCGTGCATGGACTCCGTGCGGTAGCCCACAGCGGCAGCACCCAGACACATATTTTCCAGGAAGCGCATGATCCGCTGGCGATCCTCAGTGCTGACGCCCTCCCGAGCAGCGAAGTACTTGTTGCAGATCTCGCCGATGGTCTCGCCGTTGTTGCCCACCACGGTGTCGGACTTGAAGTCCGTCTCGCTGGGCATGGTGACCATCAGGCCGCCCGCGATGTCCTCAGCAAGACGCACGATCTCATAGGGGAAGCGGGTGACGTTCTGCTTGCAGACGTTGGCCAGCAGCAGGTCGATCTGATAGTTGCCCGCCTTGGTGGGGCAGCCCTCGCAGGAGCAGGCGATGCCGCAGGAGTACAGGGTCTCGTTGAGATGGGTCATCTCGATGAGTTTGTCCTTGACAGCGCTGGCCTTCTCCACGCCGTTGTACTCGGCGGCCAGCGCCGCCGCGCCGATGACCACGTCGCCTACGCCTACCTTGCAGCCGCCGTAGCTCTGGCGGTGATAGCCGGCAAAGCGCTCTACGATGGTACCGGCGAACTCATACTCGCCGTTGAGGAAGATGTACTCATTGGGGATAAACACATGGTCGAGGACCACCAGTGCCTCCTGCCCGCCGAACTTGCTGTTGCCCACGTCGATGCAGCCTTCCTCCAGCTTGCGGGTGTCGCAGGACTGGCGGCCATAGATCATGTAAAGGCCCTCGGCGTCAGAGGGGCAGGCGAAGGAAACGGCATAGTCCTTGTCGGCTTCGCCCATGGCGATGGTGGGCATGAAGATGTGCCAATGGGAGTTGATAGAGCCGGTCTGGTGGCACTTGGCGCCGCAGACCACGATGCCGTCGGGGCGGCGCTCCACCACATGGACGTACATATCGGGATCGGCCTGCTCATGGGGAGCCTTGCTGCGGTCGCCCTTGGGGTCGGTCATAGCGCCGTCCACCGTCAGGTCGTTGTCCTGGACGTAGACCAGGAACTTCTTGAAATTCTCGTGGTAGTGGGTGCCGTACTTCTCGTCGATCTCGTAGGTGGAGGAATAGACGGCGTTGAAGGCGTCCATGCCCACACAGCGCTGGAAGCAGCTGGCGGTCTTCTGACCCAGCAGGCGCTGCATCTTTACCTTTTTCACCAGATCCTCGCTGGACTGGTGCAGGTGGGTGAAGCGGTTGATTTTGTGGCCGGTCAGGCTGGAGGTGGCGGTCATCAGGTCCTCATACTGAGGATCCTGGGCCAGAGCGTAGGTCATGGCCACGCAGTTGATGGAGGGGCGGATGATGGGATGATCCACCCAGTTGTCGAGCTTTTCGCCGAACATGTACACGCGGGTGTTCAGCTTGCGCAGGGAGTCGATGTATTCTTTCGCGGTCATCAGTGCCATTTTCGTTTCCTCCTTATTTGTCGTCGGCCAGACCCATCTTCTCCTCGCGGAAGATGCGGCTGTCCATCAGCTTCAGGTCGGGGGCGATCTTGGGCATGAACTCCATCTGCTCCAGCACCTGGGTCTGGAGGTCGATGCCGGGGCGATCTCAATGAGGGTCACGCCGTCGGGCCGCAGCTCAAACACGGCGCGCTCGGTGATGTACAGCACAGGCTGGCCCACCTCCACGGCGTACTTGCCGGAGAAGGTGATGTGCTCCACCTGCTGGACAAACTTCTTCTTCGCGCCCTCCTGGGTGATGACCAATGCGCCGTCACGGCACTCAGTCTTCAGACCCTTGGCGGTGAAGGTGCCGCAGTAGACCACCTTCTTGGCGTTCTGGGTGATGTCGATGAAGCCGCCGGCACCGGCAAGGCGCGTGCCGAACTTGGAGACGTTCAGATCGCCGTTGGGGGCCGTCTCAGCCAGGCCCAGGAAGGCCACATCCAGGCCGCCGCCCTGGTAGAAATCAAACTGCACGTTGTGGGGGATGATGGCCATGGAGTTGGCTGCGGCGCCGAACTGGGTGCCGCCCATGGGCACGCCGGCGATGGAGCCGGCCTCCACCGTCAGGGTCATCTTGTCGCTGATGCCCTCCTCCGCGGCCACGTTGGCGATTTTCTCCGGCGCGCCGGTGCCCAGGTTGACGATGGCGTCCTGGGGCAGCTCTATGGCGGCACGGCGGGCGATGATCTTCTTGGCGTCCAGCGGGATAGACGGAATGGCGTCCATGGGGATACGGTATTCGCCGGTAAGGCTGCCGTCATAGGGAGTGCCCAGGCACTGCATGTTGTCCTCGGCGGAGCCGATGACAATGGCGTCCACATAGATGCCAGGGATGGCCACCAGCTTGGGGTCCAGCGTGCCGCCCTGCACCACTTTTCCACCTGCACGATGACCTTGCCGCCGGAGTTGCGGCAGGCCTGGGCCATGGCGGTGACGTCGATGGGCCCGATCTCATGGTGGACGGTGCAGTTGCCGTACTCGTCGGCGTAGCTGCCACGAACGAACACCACATTGATGGGGAAAGCCTTATAGAGCAGCCGCTCCTGACCCTCGATATTGACGATCTTCACGATGTCCTCAGTGGTGGCGCTGTTGAGCTTGCCGCCGCCGTTGCGGGGATCCACGAAGGTATACAGGCCCACATGGGTGATGGTGCCCACCTTGTGGGCGGCGATGTCGCGGTACATATGGGAGATGACGCCCTGGGGCAGGTTGTAGGCCTCGATCTTGTTCTCCAGCGCCAGCGCGCCCAGAGATGCGGCGCGGTCCCAGTGGCCGCCGATGACGCGCTTGACCATGCCCTCGTGGCCGTAGTGGTCGCCGCCGGTGCCGTCCCGGTGGCCCTGACCTGCCGCGAAGAACAGCGTCAGGTCACGGGGATGGCTGGTCTCCAGAAATCGCTTTTCCACCGCTTTGCTGAGCGCCTCCGGGCAGGCAGAGCTGACGAAGCCGCCGGTGGAGATGGTGTCGCCGTCGTTGACCAGCAGGGCGGCCTCCTCGGCGGAGATGATGCGTACTTTCTTCATGCGGGCCCCCTTACTTGTTCTGGAAGGCGGCGGGACGCTTTTCCAGGAATGCGCCCATGCCCTCCTTCTGGTCGGCAGTGGCGAAGCACATGGCGAACAGCTCGTTCTCTATGGCGATGCCGTCGTCAATGTCCATCTGCATGCCCCGGTCGATACAGGCCTTGGCATACTTCACGGCGATGGGGGCGTTCTTGGTAAAGGACTTGGCCATCTCCAGCGCACCGTCCATCAGGACTTCGGGGGCGTAGACGGCGTTGACAAGGCCGATCTCCTTGGCCTCGTCGGCCTTGATCATCTTGCCGGAGAAGATCAGCTCCTTGGCCTTGGCCACACCTACACGGCGGGGCAGGCGCTGGGTGCCGGAGAAGCCGGGGGTAATACCCAGACCTACCTCAGGCTGGCCGAACTTGGCCTTCTCGGAGGCCAGAATGATGTCGCAACTCAACGCCAGCTCACAGCCGCCGCCCAGAGCGAAGCCATTGACCGCGGCGATGGTGGGGAACTCCAGCTTTTCGATGCGGCGCATAAGGGCGCTGCCCCGCTGACCCCAGCGGCGGCCGCCGTCCAGATCCAGCGGATACTGGGCGCCGATGTCGGCGCCGGCCACGAAGGAGCGGCCCTCGCCGGTGAGGATCAGGCAGCGGACGTCGCGGTCGCTCTCCAGTGCCGTCACCACCTGCTCCAGCTCCGCGATGACGGTGCTGTTCAGAGCATTCAGCGCCTCAGGCCGGTCAATGGTCACGATGGCGATGTTGTCCTGCTTTTCAAATCGTACTGTCTGAGACATAGCTTTTTTCCTCCTAATGCAGCAAAAAAGGTAACATTGGTGTTGTTCTTACTCTAAATATATAGCAATTTTCGTGCCTATTTTATTTGTCTTTCCGCCGGTTTTTCTAAAATATTTTTGGTGGTTTCCGCCAAAATCCTGTGGCATTTTCAACGGTTTTGCTTCCGCAGGGACGAAAAATGCATCTGTTTACAGGGCAGATATTCACTTGTGAATACATATTGCCGTTCTTTGCTCCCCGCCGTTTCGGCGTCGAGTGGTGTTTTTGAAAAACGGCAGAATCCATCTGCGGAAAACCGTATAAAATTCTCGATTTTCCCTCTTTCTATTCATCCGCGAATATGCTATACTCATTTGTGAATAGGAAGGAGGATGCCCCATGCCCCAAAATACGCTCTCCCGGCTGTTCCGGGAGGACATCAATCTCAACGACCTGTTTGAAATTCTCAGCCCCCCAGAACAATCTGGTGCTGGCGGATGATATGATGCTCTCTGACGCCAACGGCACCATTTTGCAGGTCAGCGAAACATATGAGAAGAACTTCGGCTTCGCCCACGGCTCTATTGTGGGCAAGTCTGCCTTTGATCTGGAGGCGGACGGCACCTTTTCCCCTGCATCACGGCGGAGATCATCCGCACCAAGAAGAAGATCACCACCACCCAGACCATCAACCACACCCACACCAATGTGATGACCGTGGGCATTCCCCTGTTTGACGGAGAGGGCAACCTGAAGTACGCGGTGTGCTTTAACACCGTGTCTATGGAGCAGATCAACGCCATCCACCGGAACTTCCAGCAGATGCAGGATTCGCTGACTCAGTACTCCCAGGAGATCGCCGAGCTGCGTACCCGCAACACCGCCACCAGTCTGGTGTGGAAGAGCCGGTCTATGCAGCGGCTGTGGACGCTGATGCAGAACACCGCCAACACAAGGGCCAATATCCTCATCACCGGCGAGACCGGCGTGGGCAAAAGCGCCGTGGCCAAGACCATCCACGCCATGAGCGACCGCGCGGACAAGCCTTTCATCGAGGTCAACTGCGCGGTGCTCCACGAGAACCTCATCGAATCGGAGCTATTCGGCTATGAAAAGGGCGCTTTTACCGGCGCGTCCAGCACCGGTAAGATCGGCAAGATCGAGCTGGCCAACGGCGGCACACTGTTTCTGGACGAGATCGGCGAGCTGCCGCCCCACATCCAGTCTAAGCTGTTGCAGCTCATTCAGGAGAAGACCATCGAACGGGTATCCGGCACCAAGCGCATTGAGCTGGATATCCGGCTGATCGTGGCCACCAACCGCAACCTGGAGGAGGAGGTGCACCGGGGGTGTTCCGCTCGGACCTCTTTTACCGGCTGAACGTGATCCGGCTGCACATCCCACCCCTGCGGCAGCGGCCGGAGGACATCCTGCCCCTGGCCCACCGGTTTTTGACCCGGTTCTGCGAGGAGTATCACAAGGATCTGACGCTGAGTCCCCGGCTTTTGTCCTATCTGGAGCAGTGCCCCTGGCCGGGCATGTGCGGCAGCTGGAGAACATGATGGAGCGTTTGGTGATCTGCGCCCAAGACCCGGTGGTGGATATCGGGGTGCTGTCCAGCGAGCAGATGGGCGGCGCGCCCCTGCCGTTGCCCATAGAGGGTGGCACCCTGACTCAGCAGATGGAGGCCTTTGAGGGCCGCATCATCCGGGACGCCTACGCAAAAATACGGCACCTCTGTGGCGGTGGCCAAAAGCGCTGGGCATCTCCCAGCCCACGGCGGCACGAAAGATCGACAAGTATGTGAAGGAGACCGTTGAATGATCCTCAAGCAAAAAGGAGACGGCAGCGCTGCCGCCGGCTCCTTTTATAAAAGTTTTTTGCCTGACATAAAAGCAGCGGGCCGCATGCGGCCCGCTGCTCTTTTATAGGAGAAAATAGAGGTGAAACAAAGGTAAATTACGCCCACTCCGCCATGATACCGGCGAAGATCACCGAAACGATGGACACGGAGACCATTCCCGCAATGATCATCTGCGGCAGGATATTCTGCAGGATCAGCTCCTTTTCCTCGTCGTTTTTCGGCCACCGCCTTCGCCACCTCGGTGGGGACGATCAGCGTGCCAGGAAAACCGAACAGCGCGGTGACGCCCAGGGCGAAGGACATATACCAGCTCTGCTTGAAAATTCTGCCCACCAGGATCGCCACGGCGGTGCAGCTCACCAGGCCGATGACCACGGCGATGAGAAGCGGCTTGATCATCGAAAGAAGGATGGCGGGGGTCGTGGAGGCCAGGCTGGCAAAGACATTCACCAGCACCGCGCCGATGACAAAGGTAAAGCCGTTGGCCTTCGTCAGAGATGCCTCATCCAGGAAGCCCACCTCCCGGAACAGCACGCCCAGGATCAGGCAGATCACCAGCATATTGACCTTGCCGTTGGTAAGGCCGGAAAGCCACTGGGCAAGGCAGGCGACCAGCGCCAGCTTGGCGATCAGGTAGTTGTCGCCGTTGTACGCATCCGGAGTCTTGGGGAAAATACGCCATGCGGGCTTCTTCGCATCCTCCGCTTCAAGGGAGCTGCGCAGCGCAAGGCCGCTGTCCGCGATCTTGCCCTTTCAGCCGCAGCGCCTCCTTTTTTGCACATGACGGAGGCGATGGGGAAGCCGACAACGCCCTGCACCACAAGCACCAGCGAGCCGAAGAGGACGATCTGGTCTCCCTGCCGACGCCAGCGCGTCGCGCATCAGCAGAAAGGCCACCACACCGCCGCCGAGGATGGGCGCGCCCATCAGGCCATATCCTTTCAATGAACAGCGATCCGATAAAGTATACGCCCAGACAGATGGCGACGGTGGAGCAGAGAACGATGACCACCGTTTTCCACTCCTTCAGAATATTCTTCAGCTTGATGGTGGTGCCCATATGTACCAGCAGCAGGCCGACGCTGACGCTGGCAAAGCCCTGCAGGGCGGAATCGGTAAAGATCGTGGCGGGCAGGCCGTTCCAGAAGCCGATGGCAAAAACGACGGAGGCCACGAAGAGCATGGAGATGATGGTTTTGGTCTTTGTGGCGATCATGTCGCCCAGCGCGTAAACGACGAAAACGATCGTCAGTGCATATAATCCGTTCATAATGTTCCCTTTCTGAACCCAAAGGTTCGATCATGTTACTTTTTGTGATGGGCCAGCCAGTTCATCGCGCATGTGACATGAAGCGCCGCGCCATATCTGCGCCTGACGCGTGAGGCGGCGGGCTCTGCGAGAACCATGATCTCACCGACAGTATGGCCATCGGCACCTCCGCCATCGTGGATACCGAGCTTTGACGGTGCCGTCGGCATGAACAGCGGCATTTTCAACACCCCCCTTCCTCATCTGGGGCCGGTACCACAGGGGCATTTTCAAATCGACGCTGAAGCTGTCGTTCCAGTTCCATCACACCCAGATGGACGGTGCCCACTCCGGCCGCTTTTTGCGGCGCCTGCAGGAGAGCATCTGCGGGCTGAAAGCGGAACAATGACCATACCGCCAGATAGAGGCGGAAGGCCCGCCTTGCAAAGCAAGGCGGGGCTTCTTCATATCCCATTTCCCCGCACAGAATGTTACTTCTGCGCGGGAAAATGGGACGCCGGGCTTTTTGGTTGACATATTGTAACAGTTCTGGTAAAAAAAGAAGAGGCCTTAACGAAAATTTTACATATACACAGGGGAGGGCCTGCCTCCATATGTCGTCTCCGTTAAATCTGTAACAATTTCCGAAAGCGTTACATCAGAGGCGTTACAATGAAACACGGCGCAACGCCGCAAACGGAACAGTGGCCCGCCGCGGCCCCGGGTTCTTTTCTGAAATGACAAAAAGAGCGTCGGAAATTGTGGATGCCTACAAGGGTTTGAAAATATCGCAACTATGGCATGGTAATTGCTGTATATACGAGGTGAAAACCTAAAGGAGGGCAGCATTATGTACAAATACTCGCCGGAAGAAGTGAAAAAAATTGCCGTGATCGGCGCAGGCACCATGGGGCCGGGCATCGCGCAGGCGTTTGCCATGGGCGGCTATATAGTGGATGTCTGGGGAGCCGGTGGAAAGAACCGCGAGCTGGCCAGAGTCAGAGTGCGTGACGGCGTGGCCACGTCCGTGTCCATGGGCGATATCGCGCCGGAGGAAGAGGCGGCGGTGGCCGGACGCGTCCGCTTTGCCGATTCCCTGAAGGCCGCGGTGGAGGATGCCCAGTTGATCGTGGAGTGCATCGTGGAAAAGGTGGACGCCAAGATCTCCCTCTACACGGAGCTGGCCGCCCTGAACAAGGACGCCATCATCGCCTCCAACACGTCCGCCCTGAACATTTTCGAGGTCGTTCCGCCGGAACTGCTGGACCGCCAGCTCATTATGCACTGGTACGCCCCGGCCCAGTTGGTACCGCTGGTGGAGGTGGTCAAGAGCGAAAGCGCGCCCCAGGAGCTGGCGGACACGGTGCTGGCGGTGCTGCGCAAGTGCGGCAAGGAGCCGGTGCAGATGAAGAAATTCATCAAGGGCTACATCGTGAACCGCCTGTTGCAGTGCATCAACCGCGAGGTGTTCTTCCTGCTGGACAACGACTACTGCACGGCGGAGGACATCGACTTTGCCGCCAGAATGAGCTTCATCCCCGCGCCATGGTGCTGGGTCTGTGCAAGAAGATCGACTTTGGCGGCGTGGACATGACCATCAACAACTACCGCGCAACCACAGCTACCAGATGCCGCCGGAGGTGGAGCTGCCCGCCACGCTGGTCAGGATGGAGCAGGCCCACGAGTTCGGCATCAAGACCGGTAAGGGCTTCTATGACTATACCGGCCAGGATATCGAGGCGCTTCTGAGCAAGCGGGACGAGCAGTGCAAGTCCTTCGCCCTGGTGCGTGACTTCATGAAGGACCCTGTGTAACAGGGTAGAGGACCGGATCGTCATCCAGAAAGGAAAGAATACAATGTTTCAGTTTGAAGAAGGAAAAATGTACATGATGCCCGCCGTCTTCGGCCCCTGCGTAACGCCCCGCCAGAAGCCGGAGGGCGGCCGTTGGGTATATGACGCCCCCCCAAGACCACCCATTACAAGGTTGTGTATCAGGTACCCGCCGAAAAAGCTGCAGGAGATCCTGCCGGAGAAGTACGAGCTGCGGTCCCCCATATCGTGGTGACCTTTTCCGCCCTGCGGAACATTGCCTGGCTCCAGGGCGGCGGCTACGATATCGTGCATGTGGAGGTGCCCGTGCACTTCAAGGGCGAGAAGGACGATTTCAAGGCGTTCTTTGAGCCGGTCCTGTGGGAGGATGTGCCCGATGCCATCCTGACCGGACGTGAGCAGTTGGGCTATTCAAAGCTGTTTGGCTTTATCAAGACCATGGACGAGCTGGACGGCATCAGCCGCGGCAGTATCGCCGCCCACGATTTTACCTTCCTGGATATGCAGCTGCGCGTAGAGGAAGAGCCGGAGAATCTGGACACACTGGAAGAAGGTGCTGGCCAACCCGGAGATCGAGGGCAAGGTACACTTCAAGTATATGCCCCATACGGAGGCGCCCTTCCTGACGGCAGACGCCTGCTATTCCGTCTGGGGAACGAAGGGCTATCTGGCGCCCGAGGATATCGATAATTCCGACTGTCCCCCCACAGAGAGCGTGTTCTGCCGCGGCAAGGTGTTCTGGCACCGGCCCGAGTGGAAGGACGCCCCCGCCCAGGCCCGGATCCTTCAGTATCTGTACGACCTTGGCTGCGTAAAATATGTCGGTGCCCAGAAGCTGACGGTGTACTCCCCACGCGGACGTGTACGCCCAGCATGTGGTGGAATGACCGGCGGCAATATAAGGAGGTATGGCTATGGCAAAATGGAAACGAGACGTAATATACGGGATCGCGATCCTGGTGGCCTGCGTGGCCGGCGTTCTGGCCACCATGGACGTAAAGATCACCGGCACCATGTACTGGATCACCCGGCCTGATGTCTATGTCTGGATCTGGCTGGCGATCCTGGCAGTCCTGGCGGTGGCCATGATCATCAAAGCGGTGATCAAAAGGACGAGACGGAATGCGCGCCCATCTGGAGCCGCGAGGGTGTTGTCACGCTGGCGGCCCTGGTGCTGTATCTGCTGCTGATGAAGCCCGTGGGCTTCAATATCACCACATTCCTGTTCGAGGCGGGCCTCATCATCTTCTATAGCTGGAAGATGGGCAAGCTGAACTGCGACAAAAGACGAAGATCCTTCGCATCGTCGTCTATATCGTGATCGCGGTGGTGGCGACCATTGCCACAAAGCTGCTGTTCACCCGCGTTCTCAGTGTCAGACTACCAAACAGCAGTTTGTTCAAATAATGATAGCAGAATGATCGTATCAACAGAAGAGTCACAAGGAGGATTCAACATGATCAAAAAAGCAATGGTAGTGGTAATGAGCCTGGTGCTGGCTCTGATGTGCCTGGTTGGCTGCGGCGGCGGTGACGCCCCTGCCGCTGACGGCGAAAATACCCCTGAACTTCCCCACCGAAGCGGTGAACTGCATCGTTCCCTATTCCGTCCGGCGGCGGCACCGACCTGATGGTGCGCAGCGTGGCCAGCGCCATCGATCTCGACGGCCAGACCATGGTCGTCACCAATATCGAGGGTGCCAGCGCCCTGACCGGCAGCTATGAGTGCTACAATGCCGAGCCGGACGGCTATACGCTGGTCTCCGTGGCCCCTGAGGCGTGGATCGCCCAGTACATGTCCGGTGCCCTGTCCGACCCCCTGTACGAGGAGCTGACCCCCATCTGCGTGGTGGCGGAAGACCCCAACGTGCTGGCCGTGGCCGCGTCGTCCGACTGGCAGACCTTCGATGATTTCGTGAACTACGCCAAGGGCGCCGGTGCCTCCTGCACCATCGCCTCTACCTCCAAGGGCGGCTCCAACGAGTTCTTCACCTATGGCCTGGCGGATGTGGCCGGCTATGAGTTCACCTACGTCCCCTATGACGGCGGCTCCAAGTCCAGAACGGCCGTCCTGGGCGGCGAGAATGACGCCGTTGTCTGCCAGGTGTCCGAGATCAAGGCGCTGGTGGATTCCGGTGAGATGCGTGTGCTGGGCGTCTCCTCCGCGGAGCGCGTCAGCTACATCGATGCCCCCCCACCTTCAAGGAGCAGGGCTATGATATCGAGTTTGGCCTGCACCGCTCTATCTGGGCCACCGGCGGTATCGACGCCCAGGTGAAGGAGTACCTGGTCAACGCCTTCCAGGCCGCCTGCAATGATGCCTCCTGCAAGGAGACGTTGGAGGGCCTGGGCTACACGCCCGCCTTTGCCACCGGCGATGAGCTGGCCGGCAAGACCGCGACGATCGCTGCTGATCTGGAGAAGTGGGCTGCCCTGGTCAAATAAGAGACCCGGAAACGAGGACCTTTCCCGTTACGATCAAGTACGCGGCTATCATGAACCTGAATGGCTGACCGCCGTCAGGCGATCCCGGCAGCCGGGATCGCCTGGCGGAAACAGCGCACAGCGCTCCGGGAGCGGCGGCAGTGCCGCCGGCCGCTCCCGGAGAACGCGGCATCCAAGCAGAACCATTTGAATCTGAAGATCCACAGCCGCCCCGCCGCGGCGGACGGCTGATCCATAAAAATAGAAAGGAGAAAGAGATGGGAACTCTTTTTTTTCGGGACTGGCTAATTTTATACAGGAGCCTATGCTGTTCCTGCTGCTGGCCGCCGGTGTCTTCTTCGGTATGGTCTTCGGTGCCATACCGGGCCTGACGGCAGCGCTCGGCGTCTCCCTGATCCTGCCCTTCACCTTTGCCATGCATGCGTCGGAGGGCATCACCACCCTGATCGGCATCTATGTCGGCGGTATCTCCGGCGGCCTGATCGCTGCAGTCTTGCTAAATATCCCCGGCTCCCCGGCGTCCATCGTGACCTGCTTTGACGGCTCACCCATGGCCCGCAACGGACGGGCGGGAGAGGCCCTGACCCTGGGCGTGTTCTCCTCCTTCATCGGCGGCCTCATCAGCGCCCTGGCCCTGGTGATCATCGCGCCGGAGCTGGCCAAGATTGCCCTGAAGTTCGGCGCGTGGGAGTACTTCGCCATGGGCCTGATGGGCCTGTCCGTCGTGGTGAGCCTTTGCTCCAAGGATATGATCAAGGGCTTCATCTCCGCCATCGTCGGCATGCTGCTGGCCATGGTGGGCATGGACGCCGTTACCGGCGCGCCCCGCCTGACCTTCGGCGCCTGGCAGTTGAATGGCGGCCTGGCCCAGTTGGACGTGCTGATGGGCCTGTTCGCCATCACGGAGGTAATGACACAGCTCAAGACCATCGCTCAGAAGTTTGATACCCTCGCCCCCGGCAAGATCCGTCTGTTCCCCACTCGGGAAATGCTCCGCGGCACCACCAAGACCCATATTACCGGCTCCATCATCGGTACGTTTATCGGCATCCTACCCGGTATCGGCCAGGCGACGGCGTCGATGCTGTCCTATTCCGTGGCCATGCAGACCTCCAAGCATTCGGAGAAATTCGGCACCGGCATCCCCGAGGGCGTCGTGGCCTCCGAGTCCGCCAACAACGCCTGCTGCGGCGGTGCGTTGATCCCCATGCTGACGCTGGGTATCCCCGGCGATCTGGTGACTTCTATTCTGCTGGGCGGCCTGGTGGTGCACGGTCTGCAGCCCGGCCCGCTGCTGTTCCAGACCAGCAAGGACGTGGTTGGCGTCGTCTTCGCCGCCTATCTGCTGGCCAATATCATCATGTTCATCATGGAGATGGGCCTGATGCGCGTGTTCATCAAGCTGCTGATGGTGCCCATGAACCTGCTGTTCCCCATCATCCTGCTGATGTGCGTGATCGGAACCATCACGGTGAATAACCGCCTGTTCGATAGCTGGGTGCTGGTGGTCATCGGCCTGCTGGGCTACTTCCTGGTGAATAACGGCTTCCCTCTGCCGCCCATCGTGTTGGGCTTCATCTTGGGCAAGATCATCGAAAGCAACATGCGCACCGCGCTGATTGCCAACAACGGCAATTTCCTCTCCCTGTTCAGCAAGCCCATCGCCGTCGGCCTGCTCATTTTCGCCGTGGTGATGCTGTTCATCCCCAAGATCCTGAACGTGCTCTCCAAGGAAAGAAGCCGCAGCAGGTGTAATGTGACCCGCGCGTTCCGGACTGACGAAAGGAGGACTGTCATGGGCAAGTGGCTTAGGATCGCCGTGTGGTATGGCTTTTTCATCTATGGCGCCGTTACGGGCCGCTGGGGCATCATGGCAGTAAGCCTGCTCTTTGCCGCCGTTCCCACCTGGCGGATCTGCGCCGGAAAATGGCGGATCGCCGGATCCAGACGATGTGGGACCGGTTCACGGCGGGATCGCCGGAGGCGGCAGATGCCGCCCTCCAGATCTGGACACTGCCCGCCGGCGGGAAGGATCTGGCGGAAAGGGTGCGCCGGGGCGAGATCTCGGGCGAGTCCTTCTCCGTGGACTACTTCACCCGCCATGACCGTCCTCTGCCGCAGCCTGGCGCCTTCTATGTCCTTTGCGGCCGTGACCGCTCTCCCATCTGCGTCGTGCAGACGGTGTCGGTGGAGCGCTGCAGATTCGCGGAGGTGACAGACCGGCTGGCGGCCATAGAGGGTTATCCGGATGCCGGGGCGTGGAAGACCGCCCGCCTTGACCGGTTCCGGGAGCTCTGGCAGAAGATCGGCCTTGAGGACAGCCCGGAAAACCAGGTGCTGTTTGAGCAGTTCCGGTGGCCTATTTTCCGGGATCACATATCCCGGCAACAAAATGAATGAAATACGAAAGGAGCAATGACACATGGAATTGATCGTGCGCAAGGACGTTCCCGAGCAGCTTCTGCCCGGCAGATTCATGCAGAAGATCGTGGGCAAGACGGAGGACGGCTACCTGTCCGACAGCCGGATCCTGAACATCGGCTATTGCCGCTACTGCGCGGAGGCCGTGCCCCATGGAGCCCCACATGCACGCCGAGGAGACGGTGCAGATCCTCTCCTCCGACAGAGCCTGGGTGCGCTTCGGGCCCAGCAAGGACGACCTGCCCAACAAGATCCTGTTGGAAAAGGACATGACGCTCCATATCCCCCTCGTGAGTGGCATGTGTTTGAATATGAAGAGGGCGGTTCTCTGGAGATCCTGTTTATCTACGGCAGCCAGGTGGCGCTGTAACCCCCCGGGCTTTCCGCAGACAGACGAACCGCCGCGAAGAGATATCCTGCGGCCTGCGGGGTATCTCTTGGCCGTTGCGAGGTGTCCCTCCGGTTGCGAAAACAGGCGGGGCGTGGTACAATTCTGGCAGCTTATTCACAGAAAACGGCACGGCAGCGCCGCCGGAAACAAGCGAGGGATGACCATGAAAAAATAGCCATATTGACATGGCAGGACCGGTTCGAGAAATACGACGACCAATTTGCCAACGAATTTGAAAACACCTCCGTCGTGCAGTACGGCAGTGACTTTTCATACGATATTCTGCGCCAGCGGGCCGAGCAGATCGAAAAATGGGCTACGAGGCCATCGTGGCCCGGGGCTATACCTGCAACCTGATCAAGGACTATGTAAGCGTCCCCTGATCACCGTGGAGCCCAATCTGCAGGACGTGCTGGACTCCGCGCTGAAATACGGCATCCGGCGGCAGGATGAGATCACGCTGCTGCTTCACGAGAGCAACAGCCTGCTGAAGATCGAGGAGCTGCCCCCCACTACATCAACGAGCTGTTCGGCTGCTGGCCGGAGGTGCTCAGCTACCACGATATGGACGACTACTACCGTGTGGTGGACGACGTGCTGCTGCGCAAGCGCATCCTTTTCACCGGTCATAACGGCATCCGCCGCGCCCGTGAGCTGCACGAGCGGTGCTCACCGCTGCTGGTGGGCAAGGACGCCATGCGGGATTCCATCAACGAGGCGGCCCGGATCGTGGAGATCCGGAAGAAGCAGGCGGAGCACAGCAAAAGATGGAAACCATCATGGACGACAAAATGAGGGGATCATCAACATCAACAACCGCTTCGGCGTGGAGTGGATCAATAAGTATGCCCACAATATCCTGGGCATCCCGCTGAACGAGAGCAAGGACCGCATCAATATCCAGAGCCGCCTGCCCAGCCTGGACTGGAGCCAGGTGCTGAAGCGGGACATCCGCAATGAGGTGGTGGAGGTGGAGGGCGGCACCCGTGTGCTGCTGAACTCCCGCGTGCTGAACAACTCCAACGACGAGCCCGAGGCGTTCGTATTCCTGCGCAAGTCCTCCAACGTTGTGGAGGAGGAAAAGCTGATCCGCTCCGAGCTGTATAAAAAAGGGCCAGTACGCCAAATTCTCCCTGGAGGACATCAAGGGCCACAGCCTGGCCATCCGGATGTGCAAGGCCCAGACTCAGCAGTGCGACAAATTCGACTCCAATATTCTGATCTACGGCGAGAGCGGCGTGGGAAAAAGAGCTGTTCGCCCAGTGCATCCACAACGAGAGCAGCCGCTGCAAGGAGCCCTTTACGCTATCAACTGCGCCGCCCTGCCGGATACGCTGTTGCAAAGTGAACTGTTCGGCTATTCCGAGGGCGCCTTCACCGGTGCGAAAAAGGGCGGAAAGCCGGGCATCTTCGAACTGGCCCATAAGGGCACGGTGTTCCTGGACGAGGTGGGGGAGCTGTCTCCCGCCTCCCAGAGCGCGCTGCTCCGCGTGCTGCAGGAGAAGGAGGTGCGCCGGATCGGCAGCGACACCATCATCCCCGTGGACGTGCGCATGATCGCCGCCAGCCATAAGGATATCAGCCGCGAGGCGGCGGAGGGCCGTTTCCGTCAGGATCTCTTCTATCGGCTGAATACGGTCTTCCTCGTCGTCCCGCCGCTGCGTGAGCGGAAGTCCGACATCATGCTGCTGATCGAAAGCTTCCTCCGGCAGTATGAGGAGAAGTACAATCTGAAATTCACCGGTGAGCTGACCGAGGACGCGGAAAAATACCTGCTGAGCTATCAATGGCCGGGAAATGTCCGTGAGCTGCAAAACTTTGTCCACCGCATTTTTTGCCCTGGGCGCCTATGAGAAGGTGCTGGCCTGCAAGGATATCGCCGCGCTGCTGAACAATTCGCCGGAGGCCGTGATCCCCGACGTCAAAGGAGCTTGCCGCCCCATCCCGGAAAAGGCTCACGGTGCAGGAGGCGCAGTTCGCCGTGGCGGAGGCCGGCGGCAATAAAACCAAGGCCGCGAAGCTGCTGGGGATCAGCCGCACGCAGCTCTGGCGGCTGCTGAACGAGCCGGACAGGGTATGACCTGCCGCTGCGCTCCGGCTCACCGTAAGAAAAGGAGACAAAAGCAATGGCAATGGATGCATTTTCCGCCAGTCTGATGGCGGACAAGCGCGAGCGGCGGCGCCATCATGGACCTGTGCAAGCTGCTGGGCTGCAAGCGGCCCGATACCGTCCACAACCTGTACTTCAAGCGCTTCCCCGTCCAGCATGAGAAGGACGTCATCGCCATTCCCACCACCTGCGGCACCGGCTCCGAGTGTACCAACATCTCCGTGGCCATCGTCAAGGACGAGAAGGACGGCGTGCTCACCGGCGGCGAAACCAAGCTGGGTCTGGTGTCTGATGACATCATCCCCAACAAGGTGTGCCTGATCCCCGACCTGCTCAAGACCCTGCCCTACAAGCCTTTCGCCTGCTCCGCCATCGACGCGCTGGTACACGCCACCGAGTCCTTCCTCAGCCCCCACCGCAAAACCATGACCTCCGAGCTGTTCTCTGAGAAGGCCATGGACATGATCCTCAAGGGCTTCAAGCTCATCGACGAGAAGGGTCAGGACGCCCGCTTTGAGTATCTGGATGAGTTCGTCACTGCCTCCTTCTACGCCGGCATTGCCTTCCTGAAGGCTGGCTGCGGCCCCGTCCACGGCATGAGCTCGTGATTCGAGGAACGGGCTTTCCGTATGCCTTTTCAAATCGCGCTTGCAGACCTCGCATATAGTTCTATGCTGCTGCAAGGCAAGATCATCAACAGCAACGGCAACTATTATCTGGTCAAGACCTTCGCGCAGGAGGACGAAACGGCCCGCAGTATCGCAAGGCTGCTCTGCCGCCCGGTAGAACGGGTGGATGTGCAGGACTTGCTGACAAGGGTGTGGCGTCAGTTAGGCGTTGAACTCTCACTGCGGCAGACAGAAGCTGTTCACATGGTGTTCCGCAGCGACCTGTCCATCATTACCGGCTCGCCCGGTACTGGTAAGACGACCGTCCTGAAAGCGGTCATTGAGGTGTTCAAGCTGCTGAAGCCATCGGAGAAGATCCTACTGGCAGCGCCTACCGGCCGGGCAAGCCGCCGTATGGTGGAAAGTACCGGCGTAGATAATGCCAGTACGCTTCACAGTCTGCTGGGACTGTATGGCGAGGAAGGCGCTTTCCGGAAGAACGAAGAAGAAGGTGCGTTAAACGCGGGTCTTATCATCGTAGATGAATCGTCCATGATGGATATGCGGTTGGCGCAAGAGTTCTTTTTCCCGTATCGGGCCTGACACAAAGGTGCAGCTGGTAGACGACGCAGACCAGCTGCAAAGTGTCGGAGCCGGTAATGTATTCCGTGAGCTGATTAACTGCGGGCTGATCCCCGTGACGGTATGCTGCAAAGCTCATTGGGGCGGCTGTTGAGCATCCCACGCTGTTCCGCCTTATGCTGCGGGAAAACTCATCGATGCCAAGGATATGGACATGGTATCAATGACTGTACAGGAAACAGGCAATGCAGAGTTGATTGCCGCTCTGCAGGGACTACCGGCCCTCTTGCTGAAATTTTACGGATGTCTCGCCGCGCATTGGCGCACAATAGGACCAAAACTTCTTTGCTGACAAAACTAAGGAGGGTGCGGTTCTGCTGAACCGCACCCTCCTTGTA
>VOFG01000900.1_pt1 | contig 42001 bp, 64 predicted proteins | sample 5384171 | NCBI WGS metagenome assembly VOFG01 (sample SAMN12384726, study PRJNA508395) | human gut metagenome | isolation source: healthy gut F | host: Homo sapiens
ATTTACGACTCCTTCAGCCACCGCTGAAATCCTCCGCGGTGATGACGCCCTCATCACATTTCTTTTTCTGTTCTCTGGCCTGCTCGCTCCAAGCATAGAACTCACTATCGCTGATACGCCCGGCCTTGATCCACGCGAAGCGTCGCTTGTACTCCCTGCGGTAGACCTTGAACACCGGGTCGTCCGCCTGCTTCAGCGTCCACTGCTGGAAAGCTCCCATCGCACGGCAGCTGGACTGACCGTCGAGCGGCGTGCGGTCGCAGTACTCCCGCGCTGACGCGGCCTGTCTGGGCAAAGTACCGCCCGCAGTTTTTGCAGCGACGCACGGTGATGCTGCGCTCCACGCAGGTCTGCAAAGAAAAAGCTGATCATATCCGTCACTGTATCCGCAAGCTGGCCATCCCGCAGCGGGCGGTGGAGCTGCTGGTGGAGGAACACGCAAAGCACTCACACAGTCCCTACCTGTTTGTGTCGCCCAAGACCGGCACCATGTTCGACCCGGACTCCTTCCGCCACACCCATGAGAAGATCCTGAAGGCCATCGGCGCGGAGCACAGCAGGTTTACGACCTCAGACACACCTTCGCAACCATGGAACTGCAAAACGTTGTGGACGTGAAGACTGTGTCCTCGATGCTGGGCCACTACTCGGCGGGGTTCACCCTGAGTACCTATACCCACGCCATGCCGGAGATGATGCGAGAGGCAGCGGATACGATGGGAGATGTAATTGGACGGGCGATTTAAAACGAACTTGCCCCGTAAGAAAGCGGGGCAAGTTTTAGCTTATGCTTATAGAATTGATAGTATTTCCTGGAAAAGTGTCATATTCTCGACAATTAAAAGGCACAATTTTTCACGAACACGGGTGACACCTTGAATTAACATTTTCCGGTATAAATAGTCTGGATTGGGGTGAGTAACAGCACGGAGCTTTCTTTTCATCATCATAAGCAAAATGGCTGTCCAGAATCATGATTACATTGTCGAATTCTTGGCCAATTACGGAGTGAGTACTGAGACTGTCAGGATATTGATCAAGGGCACTTGCGTAGTATATTGATGGAGTATAATTGATGAAAGTATAATTTTGACGGCGATAATAATTGAGGATTTCTTTGGCTTCTACTACAGTACCGGCATATACTAAAGAAACATTTGGATATTCCTGAAAGTGTCGTGTATCCCGAAGATCCAAGAGCAACTGAATAAAATTTGCCATCTCTTGATTTGTTCGAATTTTCTGGGTCAAACGGAAACTTTTTAGTGAAGTAAGTTGGTCAATTTGAGATGAGATATCTCGTTGCTGCTCTGCCTGTGAAAGAGTTTGATTTGCATCTAAACTCCAGAAACAAAATTTATCGCTTCCAGATACAGCAGCTATAATTGCATCATAAGCGGCGTTGTGCAGTCTGTGCGCTTCATCGACAAATATATATTCATATTCTGAAAAGTCAAAATATCTCTGGGCACACTTGGCGGAAATAATTTTTACATTTTGCAAGTGATCGTTTAAAAAAACATGCCCATCTGAAAGTGAACCGCAATGAATTATGCAACACTTATTTTGCTTGCTACATTCCTTCGCAATATCATAGAGCAAAAGAGTCTTACCTGTTCCAGCCAGTCCTGTAATCTTATAATATTGCCATGTATTTTGACGCATAAAAGCCAAAATGGCCTGCTTAAATTCTTCTTGTTGCTTTGTCAGAAAATACTCATTTCTAATGAATTTTTCTGGCGTGTTTAGCGGAGAAACCAGAAACTCTGAAGCACGGAATAGTTGATTAATATCAGTGATATAAGTACCTGAAAGTTGTCGCATGATATTTAATAAAGTCGTTATGTCGGAAAATTCGAGAGTTTCACTATCATTAAGCTGATACACCTCATTTGTAGAAGCAGTATAGGTAAAAGAATAAATTTGGCGACCTGTATGCCGTAAGTAGTGTTTGTTTCGCTTTAGCTGGGTTTGAATTCTTTCAAACTCGATCTCTTGGCTTTTTAACTCAATATTCAAAATATAATTTGGTGTAATTTTTAGTAGGTCGAACTTTTCCAATTTGCGGAATAGAGTAGTTGTAATAAAACGAATCAAAATCTTGTAATGAAGCCCCAGAAGCTGAAGCATAAGATACAAACGAAGCCAAGGAAGCTCTTTCATGTTCCCGAACTGAGAGTAACTGCGGCCGCATAGAAAGACGCTTTTCATATAGTGCAAACTCTTCACGGTCTTCAATCCGCGAAAGAAAATAAAGGTTAATAGCGTTCATCGTTCATGGTTCACCTCCCACAATTAAAAGCCTCATTGCTATTATAGCAAATAAATAACATGGAGCAAGTAATTGTAGCATTTGGAAAGGAAATTCTGCTCGATGCTGCCTTGTCCTATAGGGCACTATCACCGTATTGGTCAGTGTATTGGTCGACGCAAAAGCAAAATTTTATAGAAAACTTTTTTGCCTCGAAATATAAAGAAAAGTTCCTAATTTCTTACGAAATCAGGAACTTTTTGGTGAAGACTGCTGACTCGAACCAGTGACCTCCTGCGTGTAAAAGATACGATGAGCGCCGGAAAGCGTTGTGCCGCAACGCTTTCCGGCGCTTTTGCGTGCTTTCGGCTCGGTGGGCGATCCACTGTGTCCGCCTGTATCCACCTGTTTTTTTCCGCGTTTGGGTCACGGTTTGGGTCAAGCCCCTGCGACGGCGCAGAAATGACCACGCTGTAATTAAAGAATAGGCGTGCCGCCTATCGACTTCCTTCAAAACCGTCAAATCCTGTGGTCGCGACCCATTGGAGAAGCGCGTCGTAGTCCATTGTGCCGGAGGCAACGGATAATCCGACCTCCACAACTTCCTCATTGGTACACTCCATGTGTGTCCCGTTCACCTCCAGAAACGTCAGCATGACGTACATACCGATGCGCTTGTTGCCGTCCACAAAAGCGTGGTTGGAGATGAGCGTATAGCCGAGCCGTGCGCCCTTTTCCTCCTTGGTAGGATAGAACTCCTGCCCGTCAAAGCCGGCAAAGGCGTTCTCCAATACGGAATCCAACAGGGCTTCATCCCGGACACCGATACTGCCGCCTGTTTCCTGGGCGATGAGCTTGTGGAACAGCAACACCTTATCTTTCGAAAACTTGATCATTTTGCAAGCTCCATAAATGCGGGCTTGTACTTTTTCAGGATGCGCGCCGCCACAACGTCGATCTTCTCATCATCGGTCATATCGATCATGGGGGACACATCCAGATCCACCAGCATATATTTGGGCTTATTGTTTTTAAAAATCACCGCCTGCCCGTTTTTTCTCGGCAATGCGCGTTACACGTGAGAAGTTCTGATTCGCTTCGGTGACCGAAACGATCGTCTTTGTATCAATGGTCATCGTGAACACCTCCTATGCTTATTATACCCGCATATAGGTAAAAATCAACCTATAATTTACACGTTGTTTGGCGTTCGTAACCAACCGCAGAATGGCTATTCCTTTGCCGTGCCTTGTTTTTCCAGCGCGTCCATGACCTTGTGATATGGGCGACATTATCTGCTGTCTGGATGAGTCCAGTTCCACCGAAGGCGAAGCTGCGGCCTGGGGCAAGGCGGTAGTCATGACCCTGCTGGAGATTGCAGCCGAGAGCCGAAGAAGCTTTGCGCTGATCCATTTTGCCGGAAGCAGCAGTTGTCAAGTGGACATATTCCGCCCGGGTGAATATACGCTGGAGGATAAAGTTGTCTGCGGCGGAGACATTTCTCGGCGGCGGTACAAACTTTGAACGCCCCATCCGGGAGGCAATCCGGTTGATGGAGTCGGAGGGCTTTGAAAAGGCCGATGTGGTTTTCATCACAGATGGCGAATGTGCGTTGTCCGATGCCTGTCGGCAGGAATTGCAGGCGACACAGGCCGCGTATCATTTCACGGTAACAGGCATTTTGTTGGACGAGGGGCACGCTGGTATGGATTTCAGTCTGAAACCCTTTTGCCAAGAAGATCTACCGAACCAGTGAGCTGACGGATAATGCTGTTGTGGAATCGGTGATAGGCTTGCTGGTGTAGCGCATGACATTATGGCGAGTATTTTACGGCCTTTGGGAGGGTTCGAGCGGCGCCAATCGGCGTGTGATACCCTGGCGGTCAGCGCCACAGATGGCGGCATGTACTTCACCTTCTACAAAGGACGGCGAGATCATGGCCAGCTTTGGGCTGCGCCCGAAAGGTCATTGAGGAATACGACCAGCTGTATTTTTTAATGAGCACGATGGCTGCGCTATTTGGCCCGGGGCGGCGCCACCGAGCTGGCCATCGAATCCTTGGGTACCTACGCCATAAGCGGCTCCGGCAGCAACGGCGCAGACGAATCCTTTGCCGACATCGCCGATGTGTGGTTCCCGGATGGTGAGAAGGACGGCCTCAGCTGTATCGTCATCCTGTCCGATGGCCAGTGGGGCCTGGGGGAGCGCACTCAGGCCGGGGAGGACTTTGTCACCGTGGACCGCGGCCATCTGGAGCAGGATCCGGACGACGCGGACCAGTATTACGCCCGCTCCAGCGCCTTTGATGACGTCACCTATGATATGCACACCACCGCTGAAAAGGACCTCCTCTGGTGGGGCGGGGAAAATGACACCTACCTGCGCCAGGCGGACAGCCAGTAAGCGGGCATTGCCCCCATGTGCCCATGCCGATTAGATATAAAAGCTCCGCTCCTTCGCCGCCAGGCGAAGGAGCGGAGCTTTTATCTTATCTTGCGGCAAAGCCACATGGCCTACACAGAATTTCTGTTACAGGATCACCAGCTTGTGGCTGCATTTCTTCTGCAGAACCTCTGCCACATCCCGGCTTAGCGCATCCAAGGGGGCGCCGTTCGGGAGCGAATCTCCAGCCTGCAGGCCTGTTTTCCCGTGCAGAGGCCGGTTATCAGGTCTATAAAAGCCTCCCGCTACGCGCACCATGGGTACGCATGTTGGCATCTGCGCAGGCAGCATAGGCTGCAAATAGGCCAGGTCCGAGAGCTGGCGCTGTGTCAGATGGTCGCTCCAGGTGATCTGATTGCTTTGGCAAAGCGCCTTCAGCACCTGGGACATCCAGCCGCCGGGAAGGGACGGAATGGTGCAGACCTCCAAATGCAGCACATTTTCCTCCACATCCCTGGTTTTCTGCAAATGGAACTGCTTGCTCAGCTCCTGCAGCTCCGGAGAGGGCTCGGCCCCCACATCCCGCAGCAGCCGGCTATAGAACATCTGATAGTACTGCACGGCATCCCGCCAGGCGCTCCGCCGGATCAGTATCTCCAAACGGATTTTTGCAATATCCTCGTTATAGGGGTCGATCTCCTCGCAGGCAGACATGAACTGCAGGCAATCGTCATCCAGCGCGTTTTCATAGGTCAGCCGGATCAAGCGGTGATAGACCACCAGCTTTCGGTTTTCCAAATAGTACCGGCGCTGGATGATATACTCCAAAAAGTTCTCGCAATTGTGCAGGCTGCAGTTTTCAAAAAAGTCACCCCGGAACAGGGATAGCAGATGCTTCAGCTCTGCGATGGAGTTGATATCCTCGATAGCGGCCTGCTCGATCTCAGATATATCGCACAGGAAGCTGAAGTTGGGATTGACTTTGATAACATCCTTGGACACCAGCAGAAGCGACTCACCATCCGCCTGCACGAGGGCCTTTTGATCTGCCAAAGGTTGAAGCGCAGGTTGTATTTGGCGGCATCATCGCTGCTTTCGCTCCAAAGATAGCTGATGATGTCGCTGCGGCGCATTTGCCGGGTCTCCTTCATCAGGACCAGGGCGATGATAGCGGCAGCCTTGCTGCTGATCTGATCGCTGACATCCGCACCGTCCAGCAAAAATCGGGGCCGCCCATAAACGTAATATACAACATACTTATACATTCCGGTCAAATACGACCCGTCCGTCTTTGATGGTCATATCCACTTGAACGTCCTTCAGCTGCCGCAGATCCATCTGCGTTATATCCCGGTCCAGGATCACAATATCGGCGTCCTTCCTCCCGGAGGCTCCCTTTTTCTTTTCCAAAAAGAGGGATAAGCCCCAAGGCTTGTATACATCGCCAGTGCCTCCTGCAGCGTTACGCTATTGGCGGCAACAGGATGGTTGACGGCGTAGTGGATGCCCTGGAAGGGATTGGGGTTGGTGATGGGTGGATCCGAACCGCCGCAGATGGTAATACCGCTGTCGATAATCCGGCGAAATTGGTTGGTAGTGCCGTAACGATCGCCCAGGCGCTGCTGATACATACCGCCAGGATAGCCCCACAGCCCCTCATAGGCGGGCTGCATGCACAAAATGACGCCCAGGCGGGCAGCCCGCTGCATCTGGGAGGGTGTTATAAGCTCCGCATGCTCAATGCGGTGGCGCATGGAGCGCACGTCATAGTGTTTCGCGGCCGCCTCCAGCGCCTGGAGCACGGTCTCGATGGCGGCGTCGCCAATGGCGTCAAAGCCAATCTGCAGATTGTTTTGGCAGCACTCCATGGTAAAATGTGTCAGCGCATCCTGAGTCATGTAGATCCGCCCCTTCCGATGGGGCTCATCGGCATAGTTAAAGGAAAGGGCCGCTGTCCGGCCGCCCATGGTGCCGTCGATATACAGGGCGCCGCCGATATGCTTGAGGCCGTGCTGCAGGGCACGCTTATACTCGGTGGTCTGATAGAAAATCTCTATGGTCAGAGGATAGCGGTCCTTATAGCGCACCAAGAACTCACTGGTGCGCAGAGGGCTCTGCTCTGCCTTGGCGCCCCGGCACTCCATGGCGGCCACGGTGGTAAGGCCATGGGAAAAGGCCATGTCCACTGTGCGGGCGGCAGCAGTATCAAAGTCATCATAGGAATAGGCATCCAGCTCGTTGCCCTCCAGCCGGTTTTCCGCCTGATTGGTGAAGACACCTGTGGGAATACCGTTGTCATCCATATGGATGCCCGGCAGGGTAAAGGGAATCTTATTATACAGGATGCCCACGGTGTTGAGGATAATGGTGTGATAGTCTAAGGAGAAGATCAGAACCGGCTTATCGGCGCAGTAATGATCCAGGACCTTGCGATCCGGAAGGGCCTTTTTTTCCTCCAGGCGGCTGCTGTCCAGCCGATAGGCAGTGACAACGTTGCGGCTGGCCGCCTCACGCCGGATAATCTGACCGATCTCATCATAATTGCGCACATGGGACAGATCTACATACCCGCACTCCAAGCCGATACGCACCACCTGAAAGTGGTTATCAATAAACCCCGGCAATACCGTCCGGCCCCCGGCATCAATGATCTGCACGGTGCCAGAGATATACTCGGGTCGCACTTTCCCACGCCTAGGCGGGCAATCTTGCCGCCCTGGGTCAAAAGCCAATCGGCGCGTACATCTCCATCCATACAGAGGATCTTCCCGTTTTTGATGAGCAGGTCTCGTTGATCCATGGCATTTGCTCCCATCCTACAGTGTTCTTTACAGAAAAAAGTATAGCAGACTCCGCCCGAAAAGGGAAGCCTCTATTCCGCTGTTTCTATGAAGGCGGCCATAGCTGCCAGAAAATCTGCGTCCGTCAGCTCTGCCGCCAGGTCATAGCACAGGGAGAGACCATTGTCGCTGTTGGTGGTGACCACAAGGCCATCCCCCGTCTGCTGATCCCACAGGGCCAGAGACTTGAAGCCATCGTTATCGCCCCAGTGCCACCGGACGGAGGGTTCCTTTCGTATGAGGCCCACACCCAGGCCCCAGGCAATGTCATCATCGGCGATGCTCTGCACGGAGCCCATCTGGTGATAAGTGTCCTCCCGCAGCCCACCCCGGCTGCAGAGCAGGCCGGAAATAAACCGGGCGTAATCCGCAGCGTTGGAATACAGGGACCAGGCAGCATTGGGCTCCGGGGCGTTGCCGGTTAGATCCACACAATCCCGCACGCGGCAAGGATCGCCCTCCGCATCAAAGCCCGGAGAAATGGCGCTGCCCACCCCCGGCGTCCAAAGCACGGCGGAGCGGTGCATTTGAAAGGGCGTGAAAGCATGGCCCGCAAACAGCTCCGGGAGAGATTGTCCCGTAATTTTTCCGCCAAGTGCTGCAGCAGATAATAGCCCTGGCCGGAATAGCTATAGGCCGTACCCGGGGCAAAGAGCATGGGCATAGGGCGGCTGTGCCAATCCGGCAAGCCGGAGCTGTGGCTGAGGATGTGGCGGGGGGTGATCTTTGCAAAATCCGGGTCCTGGGACCAGGGCTCGCCTCCCAGCTGGGCGGCCACCGGCTCATCCAGGGCCAGCAGCCCCTCATCAGCTAATTGCAGCGCAAGCACAGCAAACAGGGGCTTGGTCAGAGACGCACACTCAAAGAGGGTGCCCTCCGTCACCGGAGCGGCGCCGGCAGCGCCGCTGACAGCGGAATGGGTCACCTGTCCCCCCTTGCAGCAGGGCCACGCTGCACCCCGGTACACCCCGGCAGGTTATCCGGTGGGCCAAAAGCTCCGGATCCCCGCAGAAATGCTTCGTTTTTTCCGTTACAATATGCATAGAGTCCCCCTTACATTTTTTTTCACGGGATAGCCTGCGAAGGAAACAGCAGCCTCGGCCAGGATCTGCGTGGGATCCGCCACGGGATAGGGCAACTCGCATTGGGCAAACACAATGGGAAGCTCCGTGCAGCCCAGGACAAAGCACTCCGCCCCCCTGGGCTATCATGGCATCCAGGGTACAGCGCAGGGCTGCCACGTCAATGGCGCCTAAGTTTCCGGCCTTGACGCCATCGTAGATGGCGGACATGACCCGGCGCTGACCGGGAGCATCGGGCTTGATGACCCGTATGCCACGACCGGAGAGGAGGTTTTCATAAATGCCGGTTTGAATGGTTCCGTCGGTGGCCAAAAGGCCCACGGCGTTCACGCCCGTCCGCTCCAGATGGTCCGCCGTCAGGCGCAGCATGTGCAGCACCGGCAAGTGGGTCCGGAGGCAGAGGTCATCGTAGAACCAGTGGGCAGTGTTGCAGGGCATGATCAGGACGTCGGCCCCGGCAGCCGCCAGGGTGTTAGCCGAGCGCACCAGCTGGGGTACCGGATCCTCGCCGCCCATGAGGATGGCCGCGGTGCGGTCGGGAATATCCGTGTTGCAGTCCACGATCACATGGGGAAAGTCCTGATCCCGGGCGGCGTCGGTAGCGCGGATGATTTTTTCAAACAGGTCCGCAGTGGCCAGAGGGCCCATGCCGCCGATAATGCCGATAATCTTTTTCACAGCCGATCCCCTCTTACTTTTCGGATTTTTTCTCGGTCATATAGAGGTCTGCCAGGCTCTTATAATGGTTGCCCGCCCGGCCTGTTACGGCTTTGGCGTGGAGCATGGAGCTGATGATAGCCTCGTCCACGCTCTCGATAGCCGCCCGGAACACCTCGTCAATATCCTCCTCGTACACCAGGCGGATGGATTCCAGCCGATCGCTGCTGTAATGGGCCAGCTTGTTGCCCGTGGTGAAGGCCAGAGCGATCTCGCCGCTGCCGTTACCGGAGATGCCGCCGGTGCGGGCAATGCCGGACTGGGCACGCTTGGCCACACGCTCCAGCTGGCGGGAGGAAAGGGGAATATCCGTGGCGATGATGACGATAATGCTGCCCTTATCCCTCAGCTCCGACTGCTCCTGCCAGAACAGCCGCTCACCTACAGAGTCCCCCGCGACCTTGAGGTCCCGGAGGGTGCCGAAATTGGTCATGACCAGGGCGCCGACGGTATAGGTCTCGCCATAGAGCCGGCACAGCCGGGAGGCGGAGCCGATGCCGCCCTTTGAGGGAATAGCACACCATGCCGGCGCGCCGGCGCCTACATCGCCCTCGGCAAAGGTATCCGCCGCCGCATCCAGAGCCGCCCGAGCGTGCTCTTTGGTAATGTGCAGGCCGCGGATATCGCTGAGGCGGGCGTCGTTGCACTCCATGACCAGGGAGTTCACAGTGCCGGTGTCCAGGCCGATGTCATCATTCCACTCCAGCATATACTCCACCAGAGCCGTGGAGACCGTGCCCACAGACAGAGTATTGGTCAGCAGAATGGGGGTTTCCAGCGTACCCAGCTCCTGCACCTGGACCAGGCCGATGCTCTTTCCGAAGCCGTTGATTACATGGGCTCCGGCCAGGCACTTTTCGTGAAATACATCACCCGTGTGGGGGATGACGGCGGTGACGCCAGTGTGTACCTCGCCGTCGTGGAGCGTCACATGGCCCACACGCACACCCGGCACATCCGTAATCAGGTTGCGGGGACCATGATCCATGTAACCAAACTTCAGACCGTATCTGCTATCTACACCCATAATCTTATTTCCTCCTATTTTCTTGCTTATGCAACAAGAGGGCCGCCCGTTCAGCTCGCACAAACACACGCACTGAACGAGCAGCCCTGTCGCTTTTCGTAATCGTTATTTCTTATAAACTACCTTGCCGCCCACAACGGTCATTACCGGCAAGATATCCTTGATCTCCATGGGATCCACGGTGAAGATATCCCGATCCAGCAGGACCATATCTGCATAATAGCCGGGTTTCAGGCGGCCCTTGACGTCCTCCTGGAACTCCGCGTAGGCGCTCTCCTTGGTGTAGGCGTCAATAGCCGTTTCCACATCCACGCACTCGCCGGGATAGAAGCCGCCGGCGGGACGGCCCTGTCTATCCTTGCGGGTAACAGCCATGTAGATATTGGGGAAGGGGTTGCAATCCTCCACAGGGCAATCGGTGCCGTAGGACAGATGCACGCCCATGCGCAGAAGGGTGCCGAAGGCGTAGGAGGTGGAAGCCAGCTCCTTGCCGCACAGCTTTTCCACGATATTCATATCGTAATCCAGGAAAATGGGCTGGGCAAACACCAGAATATCGTCCTTGGCGATGCGCTCCAGCAGGGCACGGTCGGTAATCTGGCAGTGAACAACTGCGTGGCGGAGCATGTTCTTGCCATCCACGAAGGCCCGCTCATAGCACTCCACAGTGCGGCGCACGGCCTCGTCACCGATGCAGTGGGTAATCACCTGCAGATTATGCTCCTTTGCCAGCTGGCAGTAGCGATCCATATCCTCCACGGTGATCCACTCCAGGCCGTGGTTTTCCGGATCGCCCACGTAGCCGTGGGACATAAGACCCGTGCGGGCGCCCAAGCTGCCGTCCTTAAACAGCTTCAGGGGCCCAGGGTAAGCCAGGAACCCTTCTTATACTCGCCCACGGCGTACTCGCCCCGGGTCAGGTACTCCTCGAAATCCTCCAGGTTGTTGAAGCAGACCTGATGGCGATAGCGAACCTTGCCCTCGCCGTTATCATACATCTCGTGCAGCAGGCGGAAAGCAGCGGGGGTATCCAGGAAGGTGGTGCCCACATCGTTGCTCTGGACGCTGGTGAGACCGTGGGAAACCGCATAGTCCATGGCATCCTTCATGAACTCATGGCGCTCCTCCAGGGTAAACTCCGGGATAAGACGCTTGGCGATGTTGCAGCCGTTGCCGGTGAAGATGCCGTTGGGCACGCCGTTTTCATCGGTGAGGCGGTCCTCGCCCTTGCACTTGTCTATCTCGCCGGTGCTTTGCAGAATCTCCAGGAGCTTGCTGTTGACGGAGACGATGTGTCCGCAGACGCGCTCCAGCACGATGGGATAGTCGGTGCTGATCTTGTCCAGGTCGTGCCGGTCAGGCAGGCGGTCGCCGTCGGTGAAATAGTCCTGGTTCCAGCCGATGGCATGGAGACCGTTTTTCACCCACCGGGGATGCTCCTGGGCAAACTTGCGGCACACCTCGATCAGCTCCCCGATGGACTTTACATCGGCGATATGGGCCTGGTTCAGCGTCTCGCTGAACTGGGCAAAGTGCATATGAGAATCATTGAGACCGGGGATCAGGTCCGGCCGCCGCAGTCCACCCGGACGGCGTCGGCAGGGGCTTCGGAGAGCAGGGCATCGCTGCTGCCTATGCGGCGGATGATGCCATCCTCAACCAAAACTGCCTGCTCATAATGACCCTTTTCCACATAGACCTTGGCATTATAATACAGCTCAGCCATTATTAGCCTCCCCATTCTCCTTATTCTCCCCCGCTTCCTTCTTCAGCTTACGGTCAAAGATCAGGTAAACAACGGCGCCGAGAGCGGGCACGGTGAAGCCGATGGAGCCCAGGATGGGATTCTCAATGGCGGAGTTGACGAACAGGGCCAGGAACACGATGGAGGTGAAGATGATGGACACGGGATAGAGCCACACCTTGTAGGGACGCTCGATATTGGGGAACTTCTTGCGCAGGATGGGCACAGCCAGAACGATCAAGACATTGAAGAGCATGTTGCTCAGCACCACCATGTCGGTCAGCTCTGCTCAGGTTACGCAGCAGCACCAGGGCGCTGGAGATGACAGCCTGGACAAGGACGGGCACATAGGGGATCTTCTGCTTATTCAGCTTGGTGAAGCTCTTGAAGAAGTGGCCCTCCTTGGCCATGGCATAATACATTCTGGGCTGGGCCAGGATGAGGCCGTTCATGCTGCCGAACATGGCCAGAACCATGCCCACGGTAACCACCACGGCACCTGCGCTGCCCAGCAGCTTCTTGGCAGCCGCCGTACCCAGATACAGGTCGCCGGCGTCGATCATGGAGGTGATCTCTTCGTGGGGCAGAACCTTCATGATGGCAAAGTTGAAGAGGGCGTAGAGAATCGTAACGCCGCCGATGCCGATGATAAGGGCCAGGGGCAGATTCTTGCGGGGTTCTTCATTTCCTCGGCCACGGTGTTCAGGGTTGGTCCAGCCCTCATAGGCCCAGAGGGAGGCCACCACGGCCAGAGCGATCATGCTGAAGATGCCGGTGTTGTTCTCTGCGGCGTAGGCGCTGGCAGAGGCGAAGGACAGGTCGGGGGAGACGTGGCCGACGAACAGGGCTGCCAGCAGAATGATGGCAACGGGCACCATCTTGGCGACCATGGAGACATTCTGCACCACGGAGGCCAGCTTAACGCCCACCATGTTATAGGCGGTGATACCGAAGATGAGTACAACGGCGGCAATCTTGCAGCCGAAGTCGCTGAGGTGGAAAATGGGCTGGAATACGCCCATCAGAGCCAGGGCCAGAGCAGCCACGGAGCCGGGGCCGCCAATGAGCCAATCCACAAAGCCGCACATGAAGCCCACGATGGGGTGATAGGCCTCGTTCAGGTAGACCACGCGGCCGCCGGACTGGGGCATGGCCGCGCCCATTTCCGCGTAAGCCAGACCGCCAAACAGGGAAATGACACCGCCGATGATCCAGCACAGCAGAGCCAGACCGCTGTTCATACCCACGCGCTGCCGCACATAGGCGCCCAGGTAGAAGATACCGGAGCCGATCATGATACCAGCAATAATGCTAACACCACCAAAGGCACCTATTTCTCGCTTGAGTTCTGTTTTTTCTGTTGTCAAATCGTTGATAGTTTCTTTTTTTTTTTCATGGGATGCGCCTCCTTTTCCAGCTATAAAAATAGCCTGAATGTAAATTTATTGTAAAGTATTTCCGTTCCCAAAGGTGTTTATAAAAAACTTTTCTTCATTTTTGATCTAAACGGTTTATTAAACTCAAATAAAACATCTCGGATTCTTTATATGCCTCCAAGCAAAAAGCTTGCCCGGGGGCGGAAGGGCCTATCTCACCCGCTCGGAACATATCGGTGTATTTCCTGGTGTTGGCGGCGGCGTACCCCATCTCTGAGAACGGTGAGATAGCATCCGCACCCCGTGGTGCAGGAGGATATCACGGTTTGATGTGCTGGAATTCCCTTCCGCACCGGCTGAAGACAGAAGCGGAGTGAGCAGCTATTTGAATTATCTTGAAACCGATGAAGCGGTGTTTTTGCCCGTACTCGGCATAGATACAGACACAAAGGCCATAGCTGCCGCCGAAAAGCTCTTTTTCAAAACCGGTTGAACCGGTAATGATCCCGCACCTTGCCGCTGACGGTAGCGGCCTGCACAGCATCAGTTGGGGCATGTCCTACTGAGTTTGCATTTGGGCAGATTAGCAAGGAAAATGTATTACGGCGAAAAAACGAGGATAGAAACACAAAATGGCAAGATTCTTTGCTAAATAAGTATACGGAGGGTGCGGTTCTGCTGAACCGCACCCTCCTTGTATTTACGACTCCTTCAGCCACCGCTGGAATTCCTCTGCGGTGATGCTACCTTCGTCACATCTCTTTTTCTGCTCTCTGGCCTGCTCGCTCCACGCGTAAAACTCGCTGTCGCTGATGTGTCCTGCCTTGATCCACGCAAAGCGGCGCTTATACTCCCGGCGGTAGATCTTGAACACCGGGTCGTCCGCCTGCTTCAGCGACCACTGCTGGAATGCGCCTATCGTGCGGCAGCTGGACTGACCGTCGAGCGGTGTGCGGTCGCAGTACTCCGCGCTGACACGGCCTGTCTGGGCGAAGTACCGCCCGCAGTTTTTGCAGCGACGCACGGTGATGCTGCGCTCCACGCAAGCCTGCAAAGAAAAGCTGATCATATCCGCCACTGTATTCGCATATAGCACCGGCGCGCAAGTATCGCCATCCACCGGCTCAAAGCGCGTGGTCAGCAGGCGGAACGGAAACAGCTCCGGGTCGCTGGGCTGGTTGGGCTGGTCGAAATGATAGTACCGCAAGACTTGCCAGCTGGGCTCGCGCCCGGCCTTGTCTATATCCAGTACCAACTCAAAGAACCGCTGGATCTGCTTTTGGTACAGCGGCAGCTCCTCCGGCAGTGTCCGTAACTCGTCTAACGCACAGGTTACTTTCTCTCCGTTGTTCTTAAAACCCTTGGAATGAAGATAGAACCACTTGGCATACAGCACGCGAAAGAAACTGTGCATCTCCGCCAGCGCTCCCAGCCTGACCACGGCGTTGGTCACACGCTCACGGTCGAGGCTCTCCAAGTCATCGGAGATGCACCGCAGCGCGACGGCAACCTTCCCAGTATCCAGTTCTGTGAAGGACAGCAGCGACTCCAAAAACGGAAATGTCTTTCGCTGCGACGGTGCTCCCTGTGTACCGAAAGCGTCGCTCTCGATGACCTCATGCCTTCCGGGGAAATACATTTTACAGTACCACATAACACCCTCCGATTATGGACTAATTGTAAATAATGCTCGACAGTGTTGACAGGATATGCCGCCCCTGTTATGATAGACTCAAGCTAAATGTCTAATCAATATTGCAATTAGTCTACACCATTCGCGCAGCTATGTCAACAGGAATCGGAGGTATGTATTGAACTTGCAAAACAACAAACTGAAAAACTTCACACCGCTGCCCAATGAGATATTCTCTCTGCATTTAAGTGCCGGCGAGCTGGCCACCTATATAGCTTCGTCATGCTGAGCTCGGGCGGTAAAACGGTAAAGCTGTCCACGCCGGGGATGAGCGCCAGCGTCCGCCCGTTGTCCCACTTCATATGGAACTGCCCCGCGTCGTCGATGTAGTCCAGTTTCCCCGTCGTGCCAGCCTCCACCGGTGCATACGGATCCTGCATGGAGTCCAGTCGGATGCGTGTACCCACAGGGTACTGCTTCCGCAGGAACGCCAGCATCTCTCGATTTACGTTCATACTACATTCCTCCCATTGTCTGTGTGTAGTCTTCCAGCTCACAGTGGTTTTCCTCACCAAGAAAGTCAAACAGGATGTCATCTGCGGCCTTGCGGATAGCGGGATCGTCTGTCAGGACTTCGTAGCGAAACCCTGTGGTGTCACGGTAGGGCAAGTTCCTCCCGGATGCAGTCCAAAAAGTCACCGGCATCGTCGTAGAAGATATCGTCGTCCCCTACGAAGGTCACCTTGCCGAAAAGAACCACTGCTATCTCACCTCCGTTCTCTCGCAGTACACCACATACCGCTGCTTGCCGCCGCTGGCGTAGGGGTGGCAGGTGATGAGCGTCAGCAGGTCGCGGTTCTGTTGGATTTTGATCTTGTCCACCTCGTGGGGCTGGATGATCTGGATGTCGGCCACGGTATAGGTCAGCGTTTCCCATAGATTGGTGAGCTTCACGGTATCACTCACCTGCAAGCGGTCGATGTGCCGAAAATAATCCGCGCCGCGCCAACCCCGGTGGTAAGCAATGACCTGGATCGCACCCTTGTCTGCGGCGTTGCGGTACCTCTCCTTGCCTGTCGGACGGAAAGGCGCTAAAATATGACGATGACTCCGTTTATCCTCGGGCGTTTTGCGCTGCCACATTCACCGTTGAAAAAGCTGTAACCTGTCCACCGCTTTTTGCAACTTACTGGGTGAGAGCTCTTAAAGGAGGCCGTCATGGAAGACGAAAGAATCATTGATCTATACTGGCAGCGAAGTCAGGAGGCCATCTCCCGTACCGATGAAAAGTACGGCAGGCTTTGCACGAAAATTTCTCTCAATATCCTATCCAACGCGCAGGACGCGGAAGAATGCGTGTCTGATACATACATGGCCCTATGGAACAGCATTCCCCCACAGCGGCCAACGTGTTTTCAGGCTTTGCGGCAGCCATTGTCAGAAATCTCAGCCTGATGAAGTTGCGGGAGCAGTACGCCCGGAAACGCGGCGGCGGTGAGTTTGATCTTGTATTGGACGAGCTGAAGGACACCATCGCTTCCGGTGATTCCGTGGAAGCGGAATGCGAGAGGAAGGAGTTTGCCGCGGCGGTCAATCAATTTCTTTGCACACTCTCAGCAGACGACCGAAATATCTTTTGTGTGCCGCTACTGGTTCTTTGCTTCCATAGCGGACATTGCATTGAGGTTCAAGTGTTCACAAAGCAAAGTAAAAACCTCGCTTTTCCGAACCAGGCAGAAATTACGGCTATATTTATCTAAGGAGGGATTGCTATGACATCGTTTGACTTTCTGTCCGGGTTCAACAATATTGATCCGAAGTTTATACTGGATGCCATCGACCTGATGCAGACGGTTGAGGCATCTGATGCCGAAAAAGGAGATTATGAACATGGAAAACTATACGATTCACAAAAAAGAGAACTGTCAGAAGATCGGTACTGGTGGCGGCGGCTGTCATAGCGCTTTTGTGCGCCATGTGCGTGGGGGCCTACGCGGTGAATCTGTTTGGTATCAGAGACGCTGTGATGGGCAGACAGATCGTTTCCGACCACTATGTGGACGGCGAGTACGCAGGCAAAAAAAGCTGGATGACGGAATGACCATCAGTATGCAGGGCTGCATCGGCTCCCCCGAATACGAGGCCTCCCGCGAGTTCAACGCCTTCCTCAGCGCCTACGAAGCAAACGGCTATAACGGAGATGCGCTGCACCAGCCTCTGGGCGACTGGGGCGAAGCCCATCGAAGGCTCTACAACGGCCTTTACACGGGAACGCTGGTCAACAAGTTCCTTGAGATCAGTGAAAAATATGCTCTCAAGCCGTGGGACGATCTATACGAAGGCTCCGGGTATACAAGCCTTTGTGAGATCATCGGCAGCGATGGCTTTTTGACAATGGAAAACCCGTCACGGCAGAGTATCCCTGAATATCGGGTATGGAACGACGGTTCCTTCTCCCTCGGGGATGATTGGCGTACGGGCGGCGAGAAGGAAAGCTTCTGCACCATCGCCATAAACCGTCGGGTAAAGGGAAGCATGAGCATCGACTGCCTTTCTCTGGATGATGCCCATGAATACCATGAATGGTCGTATACCACCGCGCGTGGCGAGACAGTGTCTGTTTACCCGGCAACCATCAGTTTATTGTCCTTTACAACGGCGAGAACGCATTTATCAGCCTGGTTTCTCAGCCGGGTGACTCTCTCGGCGATGACGAGATCAAAGCATATGTGGAAAGCGTTGATCTCTCTGCGCTGGATAAAATCGGTCATATCAACCTCCGCCGGCATAAGCCCGCCCCGATTGCGGCAAACTGCTGGACAACCACCAAGGGAGGGACGGAAGTCCCTCCCTTGGTGGTTACTGATCTTAGGTGGATCACAGCTTGGTTTTGGATGTCGGTCAGGCTGCCGGTATTCTTGCCGGTGGAGGAACACGCAAAGCACCCACACAGTCCCTACCTGTTTGTGTCGCCCAAGACCGGCACCATGTTCGACCCGGATTCCTTCCGGCACACCCATGAGAAGATCCTGAAGGCCATCGGCGCGGAGCACATCAGGTTTCACGACCTCAGACACACCTTCGCCACGCTGTCTCTCAAATACGGCGTGGACGTCAAGACGCTGTCCGGCGCGCTGGGCCACTACGACGCGGGCTTTACCCTCAGCACCTACACCCACGCCACGGAGGGATGAAGCGTGCCGCCGCCGACACCATCGGCAGCGTCATCAGCCAGACCATGTAGCCCACAGAAAACAGCCGGAGAGGGACGGATGATGCCATCCGCCCCTCTCCAGTGCTTTCCTGACCTATCGGCTTTTGGGTCACGGTTTGGGTCAAGCGAAAAACGCCAAAATGCAGCGTCACTATTTGAGGATATAAACAGAAAAGTTCCTGATTTCTTACGAAATCAGGAACTTTTTGGTGGAGACTGCTGGACTCGAACCAGTGACCTCCTGCGTGTGAAGCATCTGTGGTAAAAATCCGCAATCCGTTGTGGCATAAGGGATAGAACGTCCTTTTTACCAAAAAATTTGCAACAAATTCCGCAAAACGTGCTGTGAGCACTTGTTAAACTATGGCAAATTACCGCAAAAACGCCTTGTGATACGCCCCTTAAATCTGAATAAATACAGGAGAAAACGTGATGATTATTGCCATTACAAATTCCAAGGGCGGCGTTGGAAAAACGACGACGGCCTTGAACCTTGGTGCCGCGCTGACCGCCGAAGGGCAGAAAGTCCTGCTCATTGACAACGACCCGCAGGGCAATCTGACTGCGGCGCAGGGATATACCGCTGGTGAAATGAAGCACACACTGGCCTCTCTGTTGCTGGCCGCCATCGACTATCCGGAGGACATTGCACAGCATCTGCAAAGGCCATCCTACATAGCGATACCGGCATGGACATCGTTCCCGCCAATCGCAGGCTTGCAGATGCCGCGGCCCGGCTGCAAATCATGCAGCTATCTCAGTATCAGCCCTACGGCGATAGCAGCCGCAGCTGCGAAGCAATGCTCAAGCATATCACAGACGCCTTGTGCGACACCTATCGCTATATCATCATCGACTGCGGACTGAAACACGAGTTGCTGACGGTCAACGCACTGACCGCCGCAGACTACTGCATCATTCCCGTGCAGGCTCACTACCTCGCCAGCGAGGGTATCCCCGATGTGCTGGAGCTGGTACGCACAGTGCAGGCCCACTTCAATCCCTCGCTGAAAATCGCCGGTATCCTGCTGACTATGTATCAATCCCGACCGCAACTTTGCCAAAGCGTCCGGGCAACAGTCGGCGAAGTCTACGGGGAGGCGTTTCATGTGTTTGAACGTCCCATCGAGCAGACCATCAAGGTGGCGGAATGCCCTGCCGCCGGTATGAGTATTCTGGACTACGCACCGAAGAACCCCGCTGCGGAGTCCTACCGCAGTCTGGCGCGGGAGGTGTTGTCGCTTGGCTAAAAGCAGCAACATGAAAGACCTGCTGAAGCAGCGCATGAGCGCTGCCCAGCAGGTCTCCGAAATGGAGATCGGCAACCGGGCTTACGAGAGCCTTATCGACCCGCTTCCCGTGGCAGCTTCTACGATTCGTGAGCTTCCGGTAGATAAGCTGCGTCCCTTTTTCACCACCGATATTGGATTTCACCCATATCCCCCGGAAAAGCTGCGGGCATTTGCCCAGCAGCTTCTTGAGCAGGGCCTGCTGGAGCGTATCATCGTCAGGAGTATCCCCGGCAGCGATGAATATGAGATTCTGGCCGGACACAATCGTACCGCCGCGTGGCGGATGGCCGGGCATGACACAATTCCCGCTGAGGTGGTTGTGGCCAACGATGCCCGCGCCATTATCATCGCCACAGCCACCAATTTACTGCGGCGGCAGGAACTGACCATCATCGAACGCGGAAAAGCATATAAAGCTATGCTGGAAGCTAAAGCGGCGTCAAGGTGAGCGGACGGACTTAGGAACTTCTGGTGAAAATCGCCAGAAGTTCCTAACAAGAGAAATCGTAGCAGATTTTTTCGGCGTTACAGAATATGAGATCCGCAAGGCTGTCAAGCTGGCCGGACTGATCCCGCCGCTGGCGGATATTCTGGAAAACGATCCCCGGCACTTGCCGTTGAGCTGCGCGGATATGATCGCCGACTACGATGCAGCCTCACAGGAGGCGTTCGTGGAGATGTGCCGCGTTGAAGGGTATCGGCTGAACAAGGCCGCCCTGAACCACATCACACAGAAATGCCCGCCGCCCGCAGCGGATAAGCAGGCCATCTACGCCGCATGGCGGGAAGCCCGCGCCGCCGCGGATAAGAAGCGTTCCGCACCATCCAAGAAGATAACTTTTGACCGCAGAAAGTTCGCACCATACTTAGAGCAGATCGGCAGCGAGGCGGAATTAGAGGAAATGTTTTTAGAGTTTCTGAAGGAAACGGCACATAAGCGTGCAACGCTCTCCAGATAAAAGCAGTTCTGGTAGCTTGGTGGTAACTTGGGTGGTACCACTTAAGTTATCGTCAGGTTTTTTGATAGGCTTTGCCAATCGTTCCAAATTAAATATCAATTATTATAAAAGGCTCGATACCGCAAGGTATCGGGTCTTCTCTATTACACACACGAGGAGGATCACCATGCACGCACAACGAATGCCGCCGCATATTACCACGCCCTTTGATGATTCCGCCGCCATGCGGCTGCGGCGGATGGGGCTGCTCACACCGGATGGTACGCCGGATGAACGCATTATCCGACCGCTGGCCTATGTCAGCGCCGGTCTCTATTACGACCAACTCTGCGACTCCGTAGAGAGTCATGAGAGCGCGTCCGATGTCTGCCAGCACATCATCAGCGAGGAAGCAGAGAACCGGCCCCGTCAAGCACTGCTGGCACTATCCATGTCCTATGACGCCATGCGCCGCGGTCTGCCTGACCCAATCTGGTGGCTGTCAGGCAGCAAGGGACATTCTCCCCATTTTCATGCGCGCCTTTGCCGCACATTTATCAGATATCCTGCAAGAAAACGAACCATCTGCCACTATGGAGGAAACTGAATGAACATGAAAACCGCATACAAGGTCTATCTCTTTTGCTGTGTCCTGTTTTTGACAGGGCTTTTTTATTGGCTCCCGTCTACGCCGTGGAGGATATGTGGACGGCGGCCAGCCGGATCATCAGGACATCTATACCCACATCGCCTCGGTCAGCACGGTGCTGGCAGGTCTTATGACCGCCATCGCCGTGATCGGTGCGAAGATGTCCAATACCCAGCAGAAGTCGGATCAGGCATGGGACTGGCTGAAGCGCATCTGGCTGGCGTGGGCCATCATCAACGGCATCGGTGCATTTATCGCCTATGTTGTCCCGCTGTTTCAGGGACTTGCCACACTGGAGCCGTGAAATATCACATTCCTCGAATGGGAGGGGTGACCGACTATGCTTGAGCTGCTCTTTCGGGGCTTTTTTGAATGGATATACGGGCTGATATTAGAGTGTTGGGAATACTTTTCCTCGGTGCTCTTTGACCTGATGAGCCTCGACTTTGCCTATCTGGAAACATATATGCCCATCATCACGACCATCCGGCAGATAATGCTGGGCGTAGGCTGGGCGCTGCTGCTGGGCAATCTGGTGTTTTCAGGCAACCCGCAGCATGATGGCCGGTGTTGGCTTCGAGGCCGACGACCCCAAGCTGCTGTTCACCCGCACCTTTGTTTCTTTTCTTTCCTGTTGGTGGCCAGTCCACAGATCTGCGATATCTGCCTGAGTATGACCTCGGTTATCATTGACATGGTGCAGATGCCGGACGCCGCGACTATCAAGCTGCCGGATGAAGGATTTTTCGTTGATCTGACCGCTTCGTGGCTGCTGGTCATCGTTTTCGGTCTCATCGTCATGTTTCAGACCTGTAAACTGTTTTTTGAGATGGCAGAGAGGTATTTCATTCTGGCGGTGCTGACCATCATGGCACCGCTGGCCTTCGGCGTGGGAGGCAGCCGCAGCACCTCGGACATTTTCTCCGGCTGGTGCCGGATGTATGGCTCCATGTGCCTGCTGATGGTGATGAATGTGGTGTTCGTCAAAAATGCTGCTGTCGATCCTGTCCTTCCACCCTAGTGGGATAGCGGTACTACCATGGATCGTGATGGTGCTTACCGTAGTCAAGGTAGCCAAGAAGAGCGATGCCATCATCACGCGGATCGGGCTGAACCCCGCCATCACCGGCGACTCTCTGGGGCGTACCTTCCCCGGTGTGCTGACCTATACGGTGGCGCGAACGATGGCCTCCCGTGTTGTGCAGACCGCAGGCAAGAACACTGCCGCAGGAAAAACCGGCGCACAGACGCAGACCAAATCCGGCAGCAAGCCCGCCAGCGGCGGACGCTATTATGGTGGCGTCAACACAGTCAACACCTTTGCCGACAGCAGACGTTCCGAGCAGCAGTCCGGCAGCTCGCCGCGTCAGACTGAGCCGCGGGCATTCGGTGCGGAACCGGCCGCGCAGACAGCGTCCGCAGCGGCAGACCGCAGCTTTGTCATGCCCGGTACACGCCGTCCTGTGAGCCATGTCCCCGGAGAGCAGAAGATCGCGCCCTCCGATACCGCAGGAAAAGCGGGCCATACCGTCAGCCGCAGCAGCCATGTGCAGGCGGGTGCGCAGCAGCATACCGCTTCTGCCGCCCGGCAACATACGGCTACTTCTGCTTTTGAGAGCCGATACAGCAGGAATACCGGCCCCGCCCGTTCCACCGCGGTGGGAAGAACCGTGCGTCCGGCTCCCGCGTCCGCCAATGCTCCAACCAAGGCGCCACGCTTCAGCCCGATACCGCAGGAACGGAGTGCCGCCCGCACTACATCGGTCACAGGTCAGCGCAGTGGAGTTCGTCCCGATACCGCAGGAATGAGCCACAGCACCCGCAGGCCAACCGTCAGCCCCACGAAGAATACCCAAGGTGTACCCAAGCAGACACCGCACATCCCCACGCAGGTGAAACAGCCCACCGTATCGGGCCGCTCTGTCCCGAAGGACGCCAAGAGCAGCAAGCGGACCGACAAGAAAAAGGACGATGACCATGGAGGATAATCAGCGTCAGCACAGCGGTATCGACACAGTAAAGCGCATTGTCAGTGCCGCGAGGATCGCCAAGGCAGCCGCAGCAGGCGGTGTCCACGGCGCCGCCGTGGCGGCGGCAAAGGAGGCTGCGCCGTTTCTCGCCAAGCTGGCAATTTGGGCACTGGCGACGTTGATCGTGCTGCCTATGCTGATTTTCGCCCATCTCCCCAATATCTTCTTTGGCTTTTCCTCCTCCGGGACAGTGCCCGTTGCCCGCATGACAGGGCAAGCCATGACGTTGGGCGGGTTCTATATGGATCTGGAGGACTTTGAGAATACGCAGATCGACGCCATCGTGACAAGCCTTATCCAGCAATATGAAGAGAAGGGTATAGAGATCGATGGGGTGGAGATCGACAGTGACTTTGATGAGGATGACCTGCGCCGGTTCATTGCTATCAGCTCTGTGGCCTATCAGCAGGACTTGGAGGTAATGACCACGGAGGCCGTGTTGTCGCTGGCAACCTCACGGCTCCGCTATGAGCCGACACTGAACATCTTCGAGTTCGGCGGCCTGCTCAAGCGAACGCTGGTCATCAAAATTGACCACCTTGACCCGGAGGCATTTATGGATCAGCTCTCCTTTGAGGAAGATGCCCGCACATGGGCGGGTGCGCTGTATGAGGTGTTGACCGAGAGCAATGCGCTGGAGGAATACGCGGAATACTACGCGCCATACCGCCCCAATTACAGCGGCGACACCGGCTATACCGGAGACTATGAGCATGGCGGCAGCTACGGCGATACCATCGACACGTCCGGTTTTGTCAGCCCCTCCACCAAGAATAACGTAGACCTTGCCGCCTACGCTATGCAGGCGTGGGAGAACAACTGGGGCTATTGCTGGGGCACCTATGGCAATGTCCTGACAGAAGCCCTGTTCAACTATAAGCTTCAGCAGTATCCGGAGGGCGTCGGGAAATATGAGGACTTTATCCGCGCCAACTGGCTGGGCCGCCGCACAGCGGACTGCATTGGGCTCATCAAAGGCTATGGGTGGCTTGACGCCGCCAGCGGCTCCATCAACTACGGCACAAACGGAATGCCTGATGTGGGTGCTGACCGGATGTACGCCAACGCCCAGAAGGCCGGTATGGCGGGAACAATGGACACCATGCCAGAGCTTGTGGGCATTGCTCTATGGAAACAAGGTCATATCGGCGTCTATGTAGGCAATGGCTTTACGCGGTGGAGGCCATGGGCACCAAGTTCGGCGTAGTACGGACGGAGGTCGCCGGACGCGGCTGGCAGGGCTGGTGCCGCATCCCCCATCGAATACAGGGAGGCCGGATAATGTACGTTCCCACCCGTCTGCGCGTTCTGCGCATCAAATATAAAATCACATTGAAAGCGCTTGCCGGACGCATGAACATCAGCAACCAGCATCTCAGCCGCATGGAGCTGGCGGATATTCCGCCTACCGAGTACCACGAGCATCTGCTCTGCCTCGGTATGGAGCGGCTGCTGGCGGAATGGGACGGTGCGCCGGAAGAACTGAAGCAAGAATATCAAACCTATAAAGGGCGGCTTTTGCAGCCCGCGAAGGAGGTCGAGGATGAACACTGACACCTACTATATCCCTGTCAACTTTACCAATGCTGGACGGATCCTGGGTCTGTTTGAGATCCGCAATCTCATCGAGGCCCTTCTTTTATGCCTTCCGGTGCTGTATGTGTGCCTGACATATCTGCCCTTCTCCCTGACGCCGAAGATCATCGTGACCGTTTCGCTGGTCGTGCCCATCGGCGGCTTTGGGCTGATGGGTGTCAGCGACGACAGTCTGACACGATGGCTGAAGGGCTGGTGGGCATGGCACTGCCGCAGGCGCATGATGTTTTTCAGAGGAGTGGTAACGGCATGAGTATCAAAAAGCGCTATTTGGCGGCTGTGTGGAGACCAACGCTACCGCCAGCTATCAGGGCAGCATTCAGGATTGGCTGCCCGTCAAGAATATCATCGGCGGCGTGGTTATCACAAAGGACAACCGCTTTATCAAGATCCTTGAGATCGTACCGGTGAACATCTACCTGAAGTCTGCTGAGGACCGGCAGGCCATTGTGGAAGCCTTTGCCGCATATCTGAAGATCGCGCCGGATCACATGCAGTTTGAGGCACGGACGCTGCCTGCCGACATATCACGCTACGTTGAGCGGATGCAGGAGTACGCAAAGAACGAGGACAACGCCTATTGCCGTGACATGATCCAGGACAACATTCAGGACATCGGCATGGGTGTGGCCAGCAATGCCTTGCAGCACCGGTTCTTCATGGTATTCCAGTATGAATCGCAGATGCGGGCGTCCCCCAACACCGTACAGGGCATTATCCAGCGGCTCAACGAGGAGGCGGACACCGCCCGCCGCTATCTGGATCTGTGCGAGCTGGAGGTGCAGGAGCCGCGCTATGCGGATGACTTTGCGCTGGAGCTGCTCTATGAGATCATCAACAAGCGCACCAGCCAGCGCGCCAAGCTGCCGGAGGGCGTGTTTGACATGACCACGGCGGTGCATGGCGTGTATGAGGCGCAGACGTGATGCGGCCGCGTTTTATGTTTTTGAATGATTTTGTTTTATGCTTTTGATGTGTTTCATTTTATGTTTTTGAAATGGAGCGCATCAGCTACACCATCTATCATAGGAGTATCACCATGAAAAAGCAAAAGAAACCCATACCACCGGCAGAAGCCGAGCCTGTTATCAAGAAGCAGCCGCTGTTGAAACGGCTGCTGTTCGGGGAGGAAAGGCCGGATCTCTCCGAGCGGGAAGCCGGCTCCACCACTATTCTGGATATTCTCTCCCCCACCGCCATTGATACGAAAAGCCGTGACTACATCGTAGTGGACGGCGTTTTTCATGCCTACCTCTACATCACCGGCTATGGCTACAGCACCACAGTCGGCTCCTGCTGGCTTGCGCCGCTGGTGGAGGCGGGCGAGGGCGTCAATGTCAGCTTCAGCTTTACTCGTCAGAACCGGGAAAAGATCCTCTCCAAGATCGCGCAGACCACCATGCTCAACCGCAGTCGAATGCGGGATGTGGGAGATACCCGTCAGGACTATGAGGAACTGGACAGTGCCATCACCTCCGGTCTCTACCTGAAGGACGTCATGAACCGGCAGGGTGAGGACTTCTACTATATGCACACCCTCATTGAAGTAGTGGCAGATGATCCGGATACGCTGGAGCAGCGTGTCACCGCCGTGGAGAAACTGTGTGTATCGGTGGACATGATCGCCCACCGCTGCGATTACGCCAACGAGCAGGGTTTCCTCTCCACGCTGCCGCTGGTCACACTGGACGGCGACATTGAGCGCAAGAGCCGCCGCAATGCGCTGACCACCGGCGTAGCCGCGGCTTTCCCCTTTGTGTCCTATGAACACAGCGACCGCAACGGTATCTTTCTGGGACTGAACCTCTACAACAAGTCCCCAGTGTTCCTCGACCCTTACGACGACTACAAATATACCAACGGCAACTGGTGGATCGGCGGCAACTCCGGCGCCGGCAAGAGCGTAACGCTTCAATGTCTGGCCGGACGCCTGCGAGAGCAGGGAAAGCGTGTGGTGTGCGTCATTCCCAAGAAAGGCCACGAGTTCCGTCCCAACTGCGAGCAGCTGGGCGGCCTGTACCTACGTTTGTCACCCTCTTCGCGGGATTGCCCCAACATCATGGCTATCCGCCGCAAGACACTGGACGCCTATGCCGGAATACAAGAGCTGGCGGCGCGGGACGACTCCGTGCTGGCGGATAAGATCTCCCGGCTCATCATCTGGTACTCCCTGCAAAAGAAGGATCTTACAGAGGAGGACAAGAACTATCTGGATGCCTCGCTGGTGGAGTGCTATGACCGCTATGGGATCACCTTTGACAACGCCTCCGTGGTGGATGAAAACGGGGCGTTCAAGGAAATGCCCATCATCCCCGACTGGTACAATGTCCTGCTGGAAAGGGCAGAAACCAAGCATCTGGCGGTGGTACTGACCCGCTATGTGACTGGCTCTGCCTCCGCCATGGGCCGCCGCAATCACATCAGCATCGACAACAAGTATATCGTGCTGGACACCTCCGGTATGCCGGATGATCTGATCCTGCCCGGTATCTATTGGGCCATCGACGTGGCCAACGACATCATCATGAACGCAGGCGGCGAGCTGTCCGCCCTGATCGCGGATGAGCTGTGGAGTCTGGTAGGCGCCGGTTCCAATCCGCTGGCCGCTGCCTATGTGCAGGAGATGGTCAAGACCATCCGCGGACTTGGCGGTATTGCCATCACCTCTACGCAGGGTATGCAGGACTTATTCAGCCTGGAGGGCGGCAAATACGGCAAGGGCATTCTGGACTCCAGCCGTATCAAATTCGTTATGCAGATGGAGGAGCAGGAGGCTCGCCTTATCCAGCAGATCCTCAACCTTTCGGAAGAAGAAGTGCGGCAGATCACACGCTTCCGGCGCGGTGAGGGCTTGCTGTGCATCGGGTATAACCACGTCCCCGTGGCCTTCCATGTTACGAAAAAGGAATATGATGCTATTACCACATCGCCCACCGACCGGCAGGCCCGGAAGAAAGGAGCAAAATGAGCAAACGAACTGATTTACGGGAGATCCAGCACCTGACGGAAGACGCTGCCATAGACGCCCGCAAGCTGCTGATCCAAGCGGACAATCTGCCGCCCGGCACCTTCCAGAAAATGCTTGAGGAGTTATGCGGCAGCTTTGAGGATACTGCCTTGCAGCTTCGCCGCCTCTGCGAGCAGCAGAGTCCCGGCACAGGCGGGTATAAACGGAGCCGCGCCCTCCGTCCGCTGGAGGTGGTGGGCAGCGTGGAACGTATCGGCATCGACTGGCTTCATATCCGCATCAATACTCTGCTGCCCCACTGCCGGTTCCAACCGCCCACATGGCTGACGGAAACCTTGGTGGAGCTGCTGGATGCCTATGAAGCCTGCGGCGGACAACTCCCCCACTTCAAAAGCGCGCTGCTGGTGATCGAGGAATACAGCGATGTGGATGGCCGGCATATCTTCGACCAGGACAACAAGGGCTGGAAAGCGGTCAGCAACGCCATCAAGGGCAGGGTGATCCCCGACGATGACCAGTATACGCTGTCGGTGGCAATGCTCTCCACACGGAGCTGCCAGAATGTGTGTCACATCACCGTGCTGGACATGAAGGATGCTCGGATTTCTTCTCCGCACGATCGGGAGATTACAGCGTTACGAGGCTATATTGAGGCGGAAATACCCAACAGGTTTTCCACCAAAACGGGTCAGGTGCTGTGCTTCCTCGGAAAGCAAAATCTGTTGGGTACACATACGCCCCGAAAAGCCTCTTGCCGACAAGCTTTTCCACGCTCCTGTGCCTGCCCACAACGGCGGAAAAACTGCCTTCTACGGGGAGCCAACAGATTTGATGCGAGAAAGGCGCCGAAAGTGACCTTACACCGGCACGGTGTAAGGGCGCTCGGCGTTCACAGGGAATGAGGGTGCGAATGGTTTTTTGTGTGCGTGAGATCGAGGCGCTGCGGCTGCTGGGATGGTGCCAATATATCCGACCCGCAGAGCTGCTGCGGGTCGTCAGCGAGACAGAGCTATCGAACCTGCTGGCGATGAAGCTCATCAAATACCATGGCAAAAGTGAGGCTCTGATCCCTTACCGCAGAGGGGCGTCCGGCTGCTGGCGGGAACCATATGGCTGCCGGATACGCCGAGAACGTACCATGCGGATGCCGTTGTGCGGCGGCTGCGGCTTGCTTCGCTGCTGCTGACAGCCTACCAGTCCGGTATCAACGTCTATGCCACGCAGCCGGATGAACTGGCGGAGGGAAACGCCTTGTTTCTCACCTCTGCTTCGGTCGCGGGCGTGGCCGTAACCCATGGGGCAGCACCCGCACGGCGGCGCTGTTCCACATGGGCGATCTGCTCTGTGCCGCGCACTATGTCTGTCCGGACATCGGCTGCCTTTGTCCCATGGATGAGTTGTCCGCCTTTCAGAACAATACCACAAAATTCCCGGAACACGCGGCTTCCTTTTTTGCGGTGAAAGCTATTCGGATATGCTTACCGAGCTGGATAAGCCCACACCAGGAGAGGAAAGCAAGCTCATGACCTACGGCACCGCTGCCCACTGGTTCCAGCAGCCGGTTTATCTTCTGCCCTGCAACGATACCGGCGTGGCACAGCTTCAGATCATGGCTCAGCCGGATTATCGACAGAGACTGACGCGCTTGGCACTGAAAGGCCATTACCGCCCTCCACCGCCTGATCGTCCCTGTTGGGACGCACTGTTTCAGGGCCAGCCCTTCGTGCTGGCGGCTGACATGGAGCTGCGCCGTGTGGACGCCGCCTACACGCTGGCGCAAGAGCAGGGCCATTCGCAGATCGTATTGGCCGCCCTGCCGCAGCAGGTGGCAGAAGTATGGGGCCCGCGCTACAGGGATACCGGAAAAGCGCGGGTCTTTACCTTGACCGAGGATGCCATCACACAGCTGTTGGGTAAAACGCCGAAGCCTTACCACCCCCCGGATACCCCTTATGTCACAGAAAAAGGAGAGATGATCCATGCCCCGCTTATCAAAGCTGCTGGAAAAGCTGGAGGATACCGTTGAAGCCCGCTGGGGCATATGGTTCCAGCGGCACAAGAAAAAGCTGCCCCTCTACATTCCCGTCGGACTGGTGTGCTGGTATTTTTACGGGATGCTCCTGAACTCCATGCGTCTCGGCATTGACGCCGTCTTTCATAACACGGGGCAGGATGTGACCGCCATCTGGATATTCGATCCGATCCGCAACTGGCTGGCGATATTCTCCGGGTTCGGGCTGAAGGCCACCGCGTTCTTCGTGCTGATGTTCTGCCTTGTGACCAAGCGCGGGTACCTTTGGTTTTCCGGCTATAAGTATACGCGGGATCCACGGGGCTTTGATATTCTCCCGGACGGGACGCACGGCTCCTCCGGCTTTCTCACCAAGCGGGAGATGGAAGCCTTTCTGGAGATCGGCCCCCATACGCAGCGTCTCTGGGATGCTGCTGGGCAAGATCAAGGAACGGCCGGAGGACCCGGACAAATACGCCGCCTATGTGGCGCACCGTATGGTACCCGGCGAAAACAACAATCTTCTCTGCATCGGCGCACCGGGCAGCTGGAAGACCCGCGGCCTGATCCTGCCCTTTCTGATGGGCTGCGCTCAGCGAAAAGGAGTCCGTATTCTGCGTCGATCCAAAGGGTGAACTGTTCGAGCAGCTTTCCCTCTACTTCCGTGAAAACGGCCACTACGTCAAAGCAGTCAACTTTCTGGACATGGCACACTCAGATGGCTGGAACTGTCTCTATGGCCTGGACACAGAAACGGATCTGGTGCAGACGGTGGCCAACACCATTATCCAGAACACCTCCAGTCCCAAGGAGGCCGATGACTTCTGGAGCCGTGCGGAGCTGAATCTCCTGATGGCCCTGATCCACTACGTCTGCAATCTGCGGGATGAAAAGGGTGATCTGCTGCCCATCGAGCAGCGGGGTCTGGGCGACGTGTATCATATCCTTGCCACCATGAGTGTCAATGAGCTGAACCGCACGCTGGCATCGCTGCCGCCTGACCACCCGCCAAGGGCCATCATGGATTGTTCCTAAAAAGCCCGCGAAAATCTCTGGGGCAACATCATCACCGGCCTTGGTAATCGGCTTGCCATTTTCCAGAATAAGCTGGTGGACACCATCACCCGCAACCACGATGTTGACCTCGTGCTGCCGGGACAACGGCCTTGCGCGTACTTCATCATCATTTCCGCGCAGGACAGTGCTTACCGCTTTCTCAGCTCGCTGTTCTTTTCGCTGGCTATGCCGCAGCTTTCCAACTACGCACGGCTCCACTGCAAGGGCGGTCGGCTGCCGGTGCTGGTAAACTTCTGCCTGGACGAATACTGCAACATCGGCTACATGGAAGGCATTGCCGATGCGCTGAACAGTGTGCGCGGCTTCAATATCGCGTGTCAGGTGGTGGTGCAGAGCCTCAGCCAGTGGCAGCAGCGGTATCCCGGAAAAGAATGGGAAAATCAGCTCAACACCTTTAACCAGACCATCTATATGGGCTGCAACGACCTGACCTCCGCCAAGTACATCTCGGAAAAGTGCGGCAAGGTCACTATTGCTGTCACCAATAACCAGATGCCCATGCAGCCGCTGTTCTCGCCCATCTACAACAGCACCCGCCCCTATTCCAAGACCCGCAGCAATATCCAGCGGGACTTGATGCAGCCGGATGAGGTGCTGCGCTTAGATCAGCAAAAGTGTCTGGCACTGTTTCAGGGCCACCGGCCCGCGCTGCTTTATAAGCTGACGCCGGAAGAATTACCGGACTTCGCCGGACTTACGACCTGCCGCGTGGTGGACTATATCCCGCATGGAAGCAAAAAGCGCAGGAGACACCGACCACCGCGCCTCGGAAGGAAGAAAAGCCCCCTGCCGAAGAACGGACGCCTGCCCCGCAGGCAGAGCTGCCGATCTCTATGGCAGAGGACGATGATTTTGCCTATGAGGTAGATGGCAACGATCTCGGCATGGTGGAGCTGAAGCCCGCGCCACGAAAACAGGCGGAATAACCGCATTTGGGCATGGGAAAACGGCGCCCGGCCTGCTACAGCCAAACGCCGTTATCGTTATTATCGTTTGCATCGTTATGTCATGCCAATTTTATAACGATTATTCCGATACACTGTACCGTACCGCAGGGCCAGCCCCCGTTTTTACGATCTTGTTTTCCGCGAGCAATTCGTTCAAGGCACGGATCGCGGGGAATTTGGAACTGCCCAGCAGAGTTTCGACTTCAAAAGATAATTATGAGGAGGGGCCGGTATGAAAGCCGCAAAACTGAAACAGCGCCCTGCGTTTGCGCTTATGAAGCAAACGGATATACAAAGCGTCCATCATCTGCAAATGCCGCGGTGGTTATTTTCCGACCAACGGTACGCGGAAATGAGCCTGGACGCCAAGGTGGCCTACACCTTCCTGTTGAACCGATTTCAGCTCTCCCGCAGGAACGGCTGGGTCAATGACAATGGCGAGGTCTTTGTGATTTTTCCCCGCAAAGCGTTGGCACAGGAGCTGCGCATCTGTGAGCAGCGGGTGTCTGCCGCGTTCCGTAAGCTGGCGGAGCTTCACCTGATCTGGGAAAAGCGCTGTGGACGGGGCGACGCCAACCAGATCTATCTCGCCTGCGTACAGCCCATGGATGATCCGGATTACCAGTGCGCGCCATTTATGGAGCCGGAGGAATGCGGCACAAGAACCTCCGATATTGCGGCTCTTGATTCCCCAGAGCCGCAGGATAGGAGGTTCAAGAACGGCGAAAACAGCAGTTCAAGAACCGCAGATGCTGCGCCTGCAGAACCGCAGGATCTGCGGCCAAGTTATACTGATAAGAGGAAGAACGATGAGAGTTATATTGAAGTCAGTCCATCCGTCACGGGGGACCGGACGAAGAAGAGCTTACCGGCATTCTGGATGCCTGTGAGCTCTCCTCTTTTGAGCCGGAGATGGCCCGTATTTTTGAAACGGCCATCGAGCGGCTTTTTATTCGGACAGCTTTCGGGTAGGCAACGCCACACTGCCGCAAAGCAGGGTGCGTCACAGGCTCCACGATCTGGACAACTTAACGCTGCGCGATACGGAGCAGCGGCTGCGGGCCAATCAGGAGCGCAATATCCGCAACTCGATCCAATACACCATGGCTGTCCTGTTCAACTGTATCACGGAGGGTGAAAGCGATCTGGTCGTCGATCCCTATCTCAACAGCCTCGGCGGGCCATAGGAGGTGATATAGCCATGCTGCTGACCAACCAGCAAAAAGTGCATCATGGAGATTTTGGGCAAGGTCGGCTGTATCCGACGCAACCAGCTTCTCGCGCTGCTGTATGGCAAGTACCGAGAACGGGTAATGACCATGCGTCCGGAGCATCTGACGCCCATGCTGCGGCAGCTCATCGGGATCTCTCACGCTGTCTGTGTGGAAGACGATGTGATACGTCTTATCACAAAAACGGCAAATCCGCTGCTTTTGGAGAGCATCGACGTGATGCTGGAGATCACAGGCGGGTGTCCGCTTCAATTCTCTATCCCCGCCAGTCTGCCCGCTCTGCTCTGTTTTCTCTACGGCGATGAGCTGACTGCGTACTATGTGGCAGCTTTGACCGCAGAACGCGAACCCTCTTTCCGCCGTATAGAGATTGGAGAAAAAGAGCGGCTCATCTGGCTTCCGGAACACTCCCTCGCCCTGCAAGGCAAGGAACTGCCGGATCGCCAGATTGTTGCACAGAAGCAAAAGGACGGTACACACCGTTTCTTTGCGAATAAAAACACGACATTCTAAAACGAGGAGGTAACCAAATGCCAAGAAAGAAGACCGTTCCGACCGAACCAATGTCTGATCCCCCTGTGGAGGTCACGGAATCCACAGTAGAAACGACACCCGACCCCGTGGAGCAGCTGCCTTCTGACATCCTGACTGGGAGTACTCCGCCCGGAGAGGACTTGGAGACTCCGGCTGTGCCGTCAGAAACTGACGCCGAAACCGAAATGGTCCCAACGGAAGCATCTGAAGATGCAGAAGAACCGTCCTATGATGATACGGATATGACCGTAGACTTTGCGGAGGATCCCGCATCACAGGAAGGATCTCCGCCCGTTCCAGAAGCCACCGCAGAAGTCGAAGAAGCTGTTTCGAAAGAAGACACCTCGCCGCCCATGGCTGAAGCTCCTCCCGCAGAGGAACAGGAAGCATCTGCACCGAGGCCGGAGATGAGTGACCGCGAGAAGTTCTTTCATCTGGATTTCCATAAGCTGGATCGCAATCTATCTGAGGAGGAACGCCGGGAATGGAATGCCATCTACGCGTCCTATCGCGGCGGCAGCCCCTCAGCGGTACGGTAATCGGTGTAGATATGTTCTCGCTGAATGTACGCAGCCGAAGGACCGGCGAGGTGCGAAAGCGGGAACTGTCCTGCGCCATCGTCGTCCCTTACCATGTGCGTATCCTGATTCCCGAAACGGAAATGTGGTCAGGAGAAGGGCGACCCGGAATGTCCCTGAATCATATCATGGGCGCGACGCTGTCCTTCAACATCATCAAGGTGGACAGGAAAACGGCTTTGCGCTGGCTTCCCGTAAGTCGGCTATGAAGACACGCCGTTCCTACTTTGCCCATCGGGCAGAGTTGAACGCACCCGGTACACGGCTGAAATGCCGTGTCATTGATGTTGGCCCTGTCCGCTGCACGGTGGAGTGCTATGGTCATGACATTCGGTTGACGCAGAAGGATCTCTGCTATATGTCCGTGTCAGACCTGCGCGCTGTCTACCGTCCCGGGCAGGAACTGGACTGCGTTGTGACGGACTATGATGCCGATGAGGATCGGCTCCGGGTTTCCGTGAAGGCGGCACTGTCCGATCCCTTTGAAGGGGCCGAGCGGCGTCACCCTGTCAACACCGGCGGCAGGCTGTGATCTCCGGCAAGTATGCCGGCGGTGTCTTCTGCAACCTGCCGGATGGCACTGTCTGCATGTGCTCCTATGCTTATCAGTATGAGGACAGCGACTTTGAGATCGGTGACACCGTGATCCTGACGGTCAAGCGGTTCGATAGCAACAAGCGTCAGATGTACGGAAAGATTCTTTCCAAGTGGTAGTGTCAAAAGGCTTGTCAAGACTTTATTTTTAAATGCTTATGCCGCCCAAAATAAAGTCTGTGGGCCTATTGATTTCCGGGGATAAGCATGATTAAAATAAAACCAACAGGAAAAGAAGGGAGTGCAGAAAATGATAAAAAGACGATTAGCACTGCTCGCGCTGGAGGGCGTTCTGCTGCTCACGGCCTGCGGGCAGACAAAGGATATCCACACTGACAACCCCCCACCGCAAAGCGCGGCGCAGGTTATCGCACCGGCAGGTGACGGGGCGCAGGGGGTGCTGAGAACTCGTCTACCGTGGAGACTGTCGAGGAGACCGAGCCCGCAGGCGGCGAGGATACTCCGAAACTTGCCGATAGTGCGAAGACACCCTCCGGTAAGATGGAGGTAACACCACCGCCCACTGCACCGGAAGAACCGGTGATGCCCGCGCCTGCACCGGAGGATAAACCTGCTCCCGCACCCACACCGGCACCTACACAGAAGCCGGCAGAGAAACAGGAGGAAGAACCTGCGCCTACGCCCGAACCTGTCCCTGCACCCGAGCCGAAGCCCGAACCGGCAGATTGTTGGGCGGCTGTTAGCGCCGCCAATGCCTACGCGGTAACGCAGTATGGCGTCATCACAGACGGCAGTCTGACGATGGACAACAGCGCCTACCGCTTCCCTGCCAGTGTTGCGGCAGATGCCTCACAGGAAGTGCTGGAGGCCAAGGCGCGGGACATGGTGGACTACACCTTCCGGCAGCTCATGATGCAGGCGGGCATGGATAGCATCGCGGACGCGGGTTTCCATTGCAACGTCTGCATCGTAGAGGATGGTGCAAGCCTGCTCATCTATGTCCTGTACGATGGCTAAGCGGTAACTTCATACAAGACCCCCTCCAACATGGAGGGGGTCATCTTATATCCGAATAGGAGGAGCCATGAAACACAAAAAAATGTTGCTGGGCCTTGTATTGACACTGGCCATGCTCGCAGCACTGGCGGTGACCGCCTATGCTGCCAGCGTGACGGTCAAGTACAGGGTCTACGTCTATTCTGACGAGATCACATTTCGTCAGTATGATTATAGCCAAAGCACAACGCCGTCCATTACAAATCTGACCATCTCGGCTACCAGCGGCCTCGGCAGCGGCAGTGCCCTCTACCACATGAAATATGCGGATGGCGCGGTGGCCTACTGCATCGAGCCGGGCGTTCATTCGGACGACAGCGGCAGCTACAGGGAGGGCTCCAGCGCCAGCTGGTATAACCTGCCAGCGTCCGTGCAGAGCGGCATCGCGTTGGCAATGTCCCTCGGCTATCCCAGTGCCGACTACGGCACTGCGTCCAGCGACCGGAACAGCAGTGCCATCATCAACGCGGAAAAGTGGGCGGCAACGCAGGCCATCATCTGGGAGCTGATCTGCGAATACCGCAACGCCTATACCTACGATGATTGGGAATACAGCCCATTTTATGGCTGTGTGGACACGAGCCACTATCCGACCTTCGGGCTATGGTATGACAAAATCGCGGCGGCGATGCAGAACGCCACGATGATCCCCAGCTTTGCAGAGTACGCACCGCGCTGGTGCGACACCATTGAGCTGAAGAGGAACGCAGCGGGCAGCTATACGGCCACGGTCACGGATGACAATGAGGTGCTGGGTGACTACAATTTCGCCGCCAACAGCGGGAGCGGCATCACCTTTTTTCACACGGAAGGGCAACACCCTGACTATCACGGCGACAGCTGCGGCGGCCAAGAATCTCGACACCGAGAAAACCTACTCGGCCACCGGCAGTGCCTATGAGATCGATCCGGATCGAGCGGTGATCTGCTGGTATGATCGGACGGGACGGTATCAGGCGATGGCCGGTTACACCGGCGTGGGGCGCGACCCCGTGAAGGCGTACATTAAGATCATGGCCGTGGAGGAGAAAGGCAGCATCAGCGTCTGCAAGGTGGATGTGACGGGCAGTCCGCTTGTTGGTGCGGAGCTGCTGTTGGAAACTTCCGCAGATGGCAAGACTTGGTCGGAGGTGGGCAGAGTGACCACTGACAAAACTGGCATTGCCAAGTGGAGCGACCTCAAAACCGGTGCACAGTACCGTGTGACGGAGACCAAATCTCCCGCAGGCTACACGCTGCTGACCGAGCCGTTGTTCACAGGAACGTTGGACAGCAGCAACCGTGATGTTACCATCACTGCCTGCAACAATGCGGGCGTTGTGCTGCCCTTCACAGGCGGTACGGGATTTACAACCTATTTCCTGTTTGCAGCACTCATGCTTTGCATGGGTGTTTATTTTGCAAAAAATTAGCCCGCCGCAAAACGGCAGGCTGATGGTTCAATTCTGAAAGACTTGTAGCTGCTGTTCGCAGAACTCGCACAAAACGGGGATGTCCGCTACGGCGGTTTCCCAGATGATCTCGCGGCTCATGCTACCGTAGTTATGCGCCACAAGATTACGCATGGCCTTGATGGGACCCCATTGGATGTGTTTTGCGGTTTCAAGTCGATATTCGGCGGAGAGTTTTCCACTCAGCTCTCCGATCTGCAAAATGCAGAAAGATACCGAACGTTGATAATCGGGGTCGTTGTCAAATGTCTCAAAGGACTTCCCGTAGCGGTCTATCGTCTTTTTGAATTTCAAGGCAGTAATCGCGGATATGCGCCAAGCGCTGGGCATCAGGCGGCAACATACAGATTCACCCTTTCTTTCAGCACCGTATCACGGAAGCGTACATCGTTTTCCATTTGAGGCCGCTGCTCCAGCGAGCTTACCGTAATCAGGTCAATGCTTTTTGGAGCGCATCTTCCAAGTCGCAGTACACAGCGGAAAGCGAGAGGAGACTCTTGATGTTTGTCCCCGAGGTGTCGATCAAAAGGTCTATGTCACTGGATTCGATTGCCGTGCCACGGGCATAGGAACCGAACAGATAAACCGCCTTCAGACCATATTTCTGTGCAACAGGCAAAATACGCTGCGCGATTTGCTCCACGGTATAGACCATCTGCAAGCACCTCCTTCGGATTGATACCACCAGTATACCCGTAAAAAGTGAAAAACTCAACTCGAAAATTATGAACAAGGAGAAAACCAAATGAAAAAGATCCATCGCGTATTGACGCTGCTGATGGCGGCGCTCATGGCCATCGGCCTGATGACTACGGCTTTTGCCGCAACAGATTCTGCGCCTATCATCGACCCCGGCAAGAAAGCATCCCTGAACATTTACAAGTACGACATCACCGCAGCCAGCAAAGACGGCGCGTGGGACGCTGAGTCCTACGTCTCCACCGGCCTGCATGACGACGCGGTTATCGACAAGCTGAGCAAGTACGCCATTCAGGGCGTAGAGTTCACCTACCTCCGCGTGGCCGACATCACCATGAACAGTGAGGCCGTGGAGGGCCAGCGTCAGGTGGGTGTGCTGTATGGCTTTGATGGCTCTGAACGCTCCAATGCCGTACTGTCTGCCATCGGTCTGACCGGCGCAGACACTCACAAGACTGAGGGCGGTATCAACTACTTCACCAGCGATATGCTCAACAACAAACTGACCGCTGCGCTGGTTGCCAATGCCACCACTGTCAAAAATGCGCTGGAGGCCGCTGGCAGAAATGGTGGTGTGGCTATGACGGAAACGGGCACCACCGGCCACACTTCTGCTTCCGATATGGTGCAGGGCTTGTATCTGATTGTAGAAACTCGTGTCCCCGAAAACGTGACCAGCACCTGCAATCCCTTCTTTGTATCTCTGCCTATGACTACCATTGATGGCGCGGCGTGGAATTACGATGTGACCGTTTACCCCAAGAATCAGACCGGAAATCCTGACCTCGAAAAGACCGTGCGTGAGGCCAAGAACTCCACCGGCAAGAATACCGGCAGCCTGACCGACATCAAGGACGGTTACACCCACACCGCTACCGCTTCCGTGGGCGACACCGTGGACTACCAGATCATCAGCACCCTGCCCACCATCACCTCTAAAGCGTCTGCTCTGAGCGAGTATACTTACGTCGATACCATGTCCAAGGGCATCCAGTACAACAAGAACGATGTGGTCATTGAGTTCTTTAAGGACGCTGGCTGCACCGACAAGATCGCCACCTGGGCCGAGAACTCCGGCAAATTTACCGTGGGTTACGATGATACCGCCAACACCATGACCATCCGCATGACCGATACCGGTCTGGCGGAGATCAACGAGGCGGCCACCGTGTATACCGACAGCGTCAAGCGCGGTTATTCCGACTGCACCATGCGTATCTCCTACGCTGCCACCCTGACCGCCGATGCCAAGATGGGAGATACCGACAACCCCAATGAGGTCGTGCTGACGTGGCGCAGAACGAATAACACCTACTTTGATACCCTCAAGGACTGCTGCCATGTCTATACCTACGGTGTTGACGTACTCAAGCGGTTTTCTGATAACGGCGGCAACCTGCGGAACGTGAAGTTCCGGCTGCACAACGACACCGATGATGTATTCGTGATTGCCGACTTGAAGGATGGCGTGTATTACACCAAGGGCTTTGCCGCGAAGAAGGCTGATGCTACCACTTTCGTTCCCAATAGCAGTGGCCACATCGTAGTCAAGGGGCTGGAGGATGATGCTTATTCCCTGACCGAAATTGCCACCAACAAGGGCTATGTGCTGCTGAAGGAGGCGGTCAAAATCATTATCAAGACCGCTGAGAGCGGCCAGTGTGAGAAGTGCGGTGCCAAGCTCCTGACCGCCTCTGCCACAGTCAACGGCAAGGACGTCACTATGACCGATGGCAACGCCATCGTCCCCCTGACGGTCGTCAATAATCCCGGCTTCGATCTGCCCAAGACCGGCGGTTACGGCACGTGGATGTTCACTATTGGCGGAGTGGCTCTGCTGGGTGCAGCTGCCTTCATTGTGATCCGCAGCCGTAAGCACAAGAGTGAGCAGTGAAACGCTGGCTACTGGCGGCGGCTTGCGGTGTTGTGGCGCTGGGGCTGATGTTTTATCCACTGGCGGGAGAGCTGGTAAGTGATAAATATCATTCAGACGTTGAAACCACATATACCGCTGCCATTGAGGATACCGATGCTGCTGAACTGACCGCCCAGCGGGAAGCGGCAGAGCAATACAACACCATGCTGTCCGGCGCTATCACTGAGGAGGGGGGCATCTGCCCTCCCGCTGGCGTATGCCCAGCAGCTCACCGTGGGCGGTGTCATGTGCTATGTGGAAATTCCGAAAATCGGCGTGTACCTGCCGGTGGAACATGGCACGAGCGCCGACACGCTGGAAAAAGTCGGTTGGCCATGTGGTAGGTACATCCCTGCCAGTGGGCGGCGCAAGCACCCACGCGGTGCTGTCCGCCCCAGCGGCATGGCAAGTTCAAGCTGTTTTCGGACATTGACCAGCTTGCAGAGGGCGACGTTTTACATCCATGTGCTGGGAGAGGCGCTGGCATATAAGGTTGATGCCATCAATACGGTGCTGCCCACGGACACGAGTCTGCTGCAAATTGCGGATGGCAAAAGGATTTGGTCACGCTTGTGACATGTACCCCCTTTGGCATCAACACCCACCGACTTTTAGTTCGTGGTCACCGCGTTCTTATACCCCCGAACAGGAAGCGACTGCCGCCGCAGAAAAACCTGTGGCATCCTCGTGGACGCAGCATTACCTCACCGGCAGGTATCGGCCTTGGCGCGGTGACTGTGGTCGGCGGTGCTTACTTTTTGGTAAGAAGGAGGGCGCGCCATGCGTAAGACGTCCCTTGCGCTGGCGGTGCTGCTGGCCGTGGCGGGCATCTGCGTCATGCTGTGGCCCGGTGATTACAGGGTACAGGCTGCAAGCCAACACGGATGAGGCCGTGCAGAGCTTCCTCGAAGAACGAAAGCCGGGCAGCAATATCCCGAACTGCTGGCGGCTCTACAAGAGTATAACCGCCAGCTTTACGCAGAAAAAGCAATCCCGTCTTATTGATCTGGAAGCCTGCGAAGAACCCGCCGCTGACCTGACCGCCTACGGCATCGAGGACGAGATCATCGGCGTGCTGGAGATCCCAGCCATGGAGCTGACTATGCCGGTTTATTTGGGCGCGTCCGATGACCACCTTGCCGCAGGCGCGGCGGTGTTAGGCAATACCTCCGCGCCCATCGGCGGCGACAACACCAACTGCGTTATCGCGGTCACCGGGGCTGGCGTGGCGCGGACTACTTCCGGCATATAGACCGCTTACATGTTGGCGATACCGTTACGCTGACAAATCTATGGGAAACGCTGACCTACACGGTGGCCAACATTCAGATCATCCAGCCCCATGAGGTGGATAAGATCAAGATACAGCAAAGCCGCGACCTGCTGACGCTGCTGACCTGCCATCCCTACGCCAGCGGCGGGCGGCAGCGGTATGTGGTGTACTGTGAGAGGATCGAAGATTAAGGGAGACAGTTCGTGAAAAGAATACTCTGTAGCATACCGGTTATAACTGCTGTAGTAGCCTTCTTTCTTATCAAGCTGTATGGCAATATCACATGCCAAGCAAAAGCGCCCCTCAGATAATCTGAGGGCGCTTCTGTATTTTAAGGATTTGGATTACACCTGTCACTCAAAGATAGATAAAATATAATTATAAAATCACGTATTCACTCGAGGATTACAATCCTTCTGGTCAATTTATAATGTAGCCAGACAAATTTTCTAACATTACGACCATTAGATCATTACTTACATAAACTAAATCAACCAAACCTTTACTTTAAGTATTTTCCGATGGAAAAATACTCTGCAAAAGTCATACATCTCGATTCAACTACTGTAATTATTATCGTCAACGGACACACAGGGTAACTATTAGCCATCTATGACAAGGTAAAGAGGGCAAATAGGGGCGCAATAATATATGCTTCTTCATAGACGCATTTTAGACGGAGATAAATTATTACACATTGCCGAAAATGTGTTTGAAGTTTTGGAGCAATTGCAAATCTTTTATAATTCGAGGGGAAGCCCCTCCATAATGCGTTATATAGTTGAGGCTCTCGATACACTAACTATCCACAGAAAGGAGATGTTTTGTGAAGCGACTTGTAGGGGTAGTTTCATAGGCCACGTACTCTCAGCAATACTTGAGACTACAGTAATACAAGCCGCAACATGCATTTTTTCAACCGTAAACCCAAAA
>VOFG01000976.1_pt1 | contig 42001 bp, 58 predicted proteins | sample 5384171 | NCBI WGS metagenome assembly VOFG01 (sample SAMN12384726, study PRJNA508395) | human gut metagenome | isolation source: healthy gut F | host: Homo sapiens
AACTGTAAGAATACTCAGATTGAGGGAATCAGAATTATGAATTCTCCTTTCTGGAGCACTCATTTCTATAAATGCAGTTTTTTGAAGTTGTTGAATCTTCGCATTACTTCACCTGCCAGTCCGTAAAAGCTCCTAGTACGGATGCAGTGGACCTTGATGTTTGTAATAATGTGCTGATAAAGAATTGTTATATGTCTGTCAATGATGATGCGGTAGCGCTGAAAGGGGAAAAGGACCTTGGGCAGATAAAGATGCCAATAATGGAGAAAACTATGATATTATTATTGAAGACTGTACCTACGGATTCTGTCATAGCGCCTTTACTTGTGGTAGTGAGTCTATCCTTAGCCGGAATGTGATTGTCCGCCGTTGTAAAAGGTAGATAGAGCACGTGCTCTTCTAACTCTAAAGATGCGCTCGGATACACCGCAAAAATATGAGTATATTCTGGTAGAGGATATAACAGGGAATGTACAGAATTGTCTGAATATAGCTCCTTGGACGCAGTTTTACGATTTGAAAGATCGTAAAGATACTCCCCCTTTCTTATTCTAATAACATTACGATGCGTAATATAGACATTGATTGTAATGTATTCTTTAATGTTAAGAAGTCTGATCAATATAAGTTGTCTGATTTCTGTTTTGAGAATCTCACAGTGCGGGCTAAGAAAGGAAAAGTGGATCAGAGTGTAATAGATTCATTTACGATGAATAATGTGAAGATAAACCAATAAAACGACAGAATGATGAAGACATTTTCACTCTTTATCTTAAGTTTATTAATCAGTATTGGCTATTTGTCGGGAGCAGACTGGAATGTGCAAATAGCCAGATATAAACAGGATAAAGCTTTGTGCTATCAGCTATACTTTCGATGATGGTCTGGAAGAACACTATACACTTCTTGTTCCCCAACTGGAAAAGAGAGGTTTTCGGGGAACATTCTGGGTCTGTGGTTCTAATATAAATAAGGATAACGAGAACATTACCGACACTACAAGAATGACTTGGCCTCAACTTAAGGAAATGGCTGATAATGGGCATGAGATATCCAATCATGGCTGGGCGCATAAAAACTTCGCACGTTTTCCTATCGAAGAGATAAAAAGAGGATATTTTTAAGAATGATAGTGCTATCTTTGCAAATACAGGTGTAATGCCCCGTACTTTCTGCTATCCCAATAATAATAAAAAAGCGGAAGGACGGAGAATTGCCGTACAGAATCGTGTGGGGACGAGAACTCACCAGCGTTCGATTGGGAGTAAATCGACTCTGAAGGATTTGGAAAAAAATGGGTGAATACCTTGATTGAAACCAATGACTGGGGAGTAGGAATGACACATGGTTTAACCTATGGCTATGATGCTTTCCGCAATCCTCAACGTTTGTGGGATCATCTGGATCAAGTAAAAGCGAGAGAGAATGAAATATGGGTAGGAACATTCCGTGAAGTGGTTTCTTATATCAAGGAAAGGGAGGAAACTAAACTGGAAGTTGTGAATAAAAAAGAATACCTTGTTGATTACTCCGGAACTTAAGTTGGATCAGGAACTGTTCGTTGAACCGTTGACAATGGTGATTACCGGTAAGGAAATAAAGAAAGTGACTGTGAAACAAGGAAAAAGAAGATTGCCGGTACAGATCACTGACGATAAAGTTCTTTTTCGATTTCGACCCGTATGGCGGTATGATTAAGGTGACACTGAAAATTCAAAAATAAAATTGATTGGACAAATTTTTAATATGAGATGATAATGAAACAGAACTTTTTAAAATGGATGGTATGTATGTGTTTCGGGCTATTGTCTGTTGCTACGGTAATGGCGGGCGGTAATTATAAAACTGTCAAAGTAAAAGCTCCTTTTCCGATGCAACCGATTAAAGTCTTTATTTATCGGACCGGGATTTTAAGATTACGGATTTTGGTGCTGTGCCGGGTGGAGAAGTTGATAATACCAAAGCGATCGCTGCTGCTATTGACGCATGTAATAAAGCGGGCGGTGGACGTGTGGTTGTTCCGGCAGGCATTTGGCTGACGGGACCCGTACACTTTAAAAGCAATATAAACCTCTGTTTAGAAGAAGATGCTGTATTGAGTTTTACAGATAATCCGGGAAGACTATCTACCGGCGGTAATGACCTCATGGGAGGGATTGGAGTGCTATAATTACTCACCGCTACTGTATGCATTTGAATGTGAAAATGTGGCAATCAGCGGTAAAGGTACATTACAGCCGAAGATGGGAACATGGAAAGTATGGTTTTAAACGTCCTGCACCCCATCTGCAAAGCTTTGAAGGAATTGTATACCAAAGCTTCGACCAATGTACCTGTTATAGAACGCCAGATGGCTATCGGTGAAAATCATTTGCGTCCGCATTTGATACATTTCAATCGCTGTAAGAATGTGATGCTGGATGGATTTAAAATACGTGAGAGTCCGTTTTGGACCATTCACCTCTATATGTGTGACGGAGGGATCGTCCGTAATTTGGATGTGCGGGCACATGGACACAATAATGATGGTATTGACTTTGAAATGAGTCGTAACTTTCTGGTCGAAGACTGTTCTTTTGACCAGGGAGACGATGCTGTTGTAATCAAAGCCGGTCGTAATCAGGACGCATGGAGGTTGAATACACCTTGCGAGAATATAGTTATCCGTAACTGCCGGATATTGAAAGGACATACCTTACTGGGCATCGGCAGTGAGATCTCCGGTGGTATACGGAATATCTATATGCATGACTGTACAGCACCCAATTCTGTGATGCGTCTTTTCTTTGTGAAGACAAATCATCGTAGGGGAGGATTTATTGAGAATATCTATATGAAAAATGTAGCATCCGGAACAGCCCAGCGGGTACTTGAAATAGATACGGAGGTGCTTTATCAGTGGAAGGACTTAGTCCCGACTTATGAAAAGCGAATCACTCGTATCGATGGCATCTATATGGATAAAGTAACTTGTGAATCGGCAGACGCTGTATATGAACTGAAAGGAAATGCTGAACTTCCTGTGAAAAATGTGCGGATAAAGGATGTAAAGGTCGGTTCGGTTAAGAGTTTGTGAAGAAAGTAAGTAATGTTGAAAATGTGGTAGAAAAGAATGTAACTTATTCACAGAAAGATTAAAAGTAAATAGAGAATATAAATTCCCCGAATTAAGTTTCTTCATTAATTAGGTAATTTTGAAACTTGATTCGGGGAATTTATATTACATTTTTTTGTCAGCTATATATAGCGTACATTAATTGTTTACCGGAAGTCAAACATCAGATTCAGATGTAGCCCTTCATCTCCCGATTTGATTCGGATATTTCCCGGTTGACTGTTAGGACCTTGTTGCTCGATCGGCTTGAACGAGCAGATAGCCGGAATATCGAGCAAGAATGAAAGATCACCTTCAGGGAATGCAGGCATGGTATCTTTTATCCGTCCTGCCGGTTCTTCTGGAGTGAATACCCGGAAGAAAGTACCGTCATTACGCGAATAAACGGTAAATGAAGTCTTCTCGCCCTCCAGTGTAGCCCAATAGAGGTTGGCATGGTAGCCCTTGAACTCCGGATATATCAGATTCTCAAAACTTTCACCGGTAATGGTGTTGTTATAATCTTTCTGCCAGATACCGTAGTTCGTTCCTGGAATTCGGTTTTTCCATACCCTGTATGGCCCGCGTCCCATCCATTTCATACCCGAACAGTTTTGTTCCGGATAAGAGAAGCTAAGACCGAGATTGAAAACCTGTGCATCCATGAAAGCATCGTCGAAGCCACCGCCACCGGAACCGCGATTTAATAAGATTGCATCCATATAGAGCAAACCTTCGTTTGTCAGACGCCAGACAATGGAATCTGCCGCACCTTTATATTTGGCACAATAAATGGCGCCGTCAGAGGAATGGCGAGTATAGCTGAGCGAAGGTTCATATCGCATCTTCATACCTACTGCTACCGGACCATCCTTGAATGGAACCTCAGTCTCACCGGATTTAATGTGACGGATCATACCGGTCGCCGCATCGAAGGTTATGCTGACTTTGCTGCTTTTTAGTTCGATGGCGTCAGACGTTTGTCGGGCTTCTGCTTTTTGAGGGGCAGGAGTGAGTGTCGTTTGCGCCAGGTTACGTTCAAAATATTGTTTTGCCAGATGAATCGGATAAGTCCAGTTACAGATACTTTTTCCTTCTCTATCAAAAGCCTCCAGTTCGAGCACATCCCCTTTCCGGAATGAATCGGGCAGTTCAAAACGGGCAGTGCCTGTTTCTCCCGGATTGATGGATGGAAGTTGGACTTTTCCTTCGGCAATCACCTTTCCTGCTTCTGCGTTTCCCTGGAGAGGAGTGCCGCATGATAAAACCTTATAAGTCATACGACAATCTTTCAGATTGGTAAAAAGTATATTCATTGGTCAGGAGGAAACGGCCGTCGAAGTGGTTAGTAATGAGAAGAGGTTTCAACTGGATAGGCGACTATTGTGCACGGATGGCATAATAGCTTCCTTCTTTTCTCTCGACGTGGTCCTACTACTCCGTCGGGTGCATTGGACTTGTCAGAGTCGAGTATTCCTCCTTTATCACTGCGTTTGGGAGCCTCATCGCAATATACCCAGATGAACCCTCCTGCAAACAAGGGATTGGTACACCAGCGATCCCAAAAGTCGCGCAGGCCGGCTCCTCCTCCCTGATCGTACATGGCGTGCATAAATTCGGTCGGCATGAATACTTTATAACCATTGGTGAAACGTGCTACGCCTGTCAGATAAGTAGGATAATGATGTGTATCCAAGTCGTTAAAGTCAGCCCAGGGGTGTACCATGTGGCGTTTCTGTAATCTGTCATATTGGGCAAATAAAGGATCGGTTTGTGTATTCCAGCCGCCTTCGTTTCCGTTACTCCAAAGAATGATGCAGGGGTGGTTAACGTCCCGTTCAATCATCTCCTTTACGAGTTTTGCTCCGACTTTAGAGTCGTAACCGTTTTGCCAGCCTGCCAGTTCATCCATGTAGACAAGACCCAGTGAGTCGCACATATCAAGAAAATGTTCATCGGGCGGGTAGTGCGAACGTACAGCATTCATATTCATTTCTTTGATGAGCAGGGCATCCATTCGGCTTAATGCAGCACTGGTGGTACGCCCTCCGTCTACAGAAAATGAGTGGCGATTGATTCCTTTGACCACTAGTTTGGTACCGTTCAAATATACGCCGTCCTGGGGAAAGAACTCTACGGTACGGAAACCAATGCGTGTTTCTCTGGTTTGTACGATTTTACCTTCGGGATTCTTTAATTCCAATTTGGCTACATACAGATTGGGATTCTCTGTAGACCAGGGAATGATGCTTGCCCATTCACCGCTAATCATCTGCTCCTTATCGGAGTTACTGATTGAATGAGTGATTGTTGTTTGTCCGTTGGAGGTATATACGGTTTTCCGTCTTTTAATGAACGGACAGATACGATGATTTCATGTCCTTTGGCATCTCCTGCCATATCTACGGCGGCCTGTAATTTTCCTTGATGATCAGCATTTAGTACGAAATGTTCCATGTGTATCTGTGGCAGAACTTCCAACCATACAGGACGGTATATACCGCCAAACAACCACCAGTCGCTTTTTCCGTTCGGCGGCATTGATCGATCTGTTGGCTGATTCTTTGGCAACTTTCACTTCAAAGCTGATTCTTTTTACCAAGATTGAGTAATTCGGTAATATCATAATTGAAGCGATAGAAGCCTCCTTGATGCATCTCACCTGCCGGCTTGCCGTTTATCATGATTTCTGCATCAGTCATCACTCCGTCAAAGAATATCTTTACCCGTTGCCCTGCCCATGATTTGGGGGCGTCGAATTTATAGCGGTAAGTTCCGGTTTCATCACTGGGGTGTTGTCCTTTTATGGTATACCATCTACCGTATGTATATTCTCCGAATCCCTGTAGTTCCCAGTTACAGGGAACTTCGATCTTTTTCCATTTGCCACTATTCTGTCCCGCAGAACAGAAAAAATCCCAGGTCTTGGTGTTGTCAATGCCTGTTCCCGAAAGATAAATGCGTTCGGGATGGGGGCTTGTGCTTGTATGGTAGCCCCATTCCACATAGCTGTGAAAATCAGAGATGTCAGTAAGCATCTAAATTTCTTGTTCATTCTATAATTGATATTATGAGGAATTTATTGTCTGGATACTGTAAAACGGTCGATGTCCGGTGCCCATCCGAAGTTATTTCCCATTCGCACCGTATTGTAACCTTGTTTTAAGCGACAGGGATCGTCACAGATTTCACTTCATTGTTGCTGTTCAAATCTTTAAGGACCGTTTTCGTCCCATTGACAGAAACTTCCAGTTTGCGGTTTTTGTCGCAAGAGTAGAAGATAGTCATTTCATAGTTACCTCCCTTTTTCGCTGTATACTTCGCTCCATTCGGCAAAGTTCTCTTCCCGACCACCGAGTCGGGATATTTTCATTCTGCCGGAACAATCGGAGGCAGGTACATAAACAATTGGTTTGGATTTCTTTCCCAGATCGTCGTAGCAGGGAAGATATGCCCATTCAGCCTCATAAGATACGGGTTCCAGTCGTTTTTCAGCTTCCATTTTGCATATCATTACGCTGTGTGGCTGAACAGTCTGCCGTATTTCTTCTTTCATTTTTCCAAGATCCTTCTGTTTGATTAAGTCTCGTACTTTTACGTTACCACCCAGTTCAAGGGTTTCAAAAGGAACGATAAAGTCACATGGCTGGTCGGAAGGGTTATACAATGCTACCGCTCTTGTCAGTCCGCGTTTCCGTTCGATGTCCTTTACCAGTACATAGCTTTCATTTTCATGTTGAACGACGTGTGCCTGAAGTCCTAATACATCCTGATTCAGTGCGATCAGTTCTTTGTTTTTCAGTAGCTTCAATGAGAAGTCGGGAATCGTATTCATGTCACATCCGATCAGCAGGGGAGAACTCATGATGCACCACATTCCAAAATGGACTTCTTCTTCGTTGGGTTTCAGTCCACGCCCGATTTCTAGCATATCCATATCGTTGTAATGTCCGTCGGTAGCATAGGCGGAAAGATATAAGTTCTTTTCTATAATACCTTTTACTGAATTCCATCTGGGACGGATATCAGGACTGATACGCCAGGAACGTGCCAGTCGTTTTGCCCAGGTGCCGGGAAAAGCCCATCGGCAGATATTGATAGATACATCCGTTCTTCCTGTATTGGCAATAGCCTGGCAAATCGTGCTGTAGCGCTTTTCTTCATCCAGCCCCAGTTCGCGTCCGCCACAATAATCGATCTTGATAAAATCATAGTTCCATTCTTTAAGATATAAATCCATATCCTGCTGTTCATGGCCGTATAGTCGGAGCCCACTCCGTTTGCGTCGTTGTCGTAGATAGAGCCGCAGGTGTTGTCTCCTGCATCCGAGTAAATTCCGGCTTTTAATCCCAGCGAATGGATATAGTCTGAAACCACTTTCATTCCGTTGGGAAAACGGTCGGGATGCGGATGCATTTTCCCCGTTTCGTCCCGATGCCCGAAGAAGCCGTCATCTATATTGATATAGTTGTAGACTGCCTCTTTCAGTCAGTGTTTGATTAATGAGTCGCTTGCTGTTTTATCCACTCTTCACTGATATTTACATGATAGGTGTTCCATGAACTCCATCCCATAATAGGACGGTCGATGTCTTTCTGGGCAAAAGTATTTGCCATAAACATGGTAGATAAAATGCCCCAGGCAATCAGATGTTTTTTCATACGTTTGTAGTCTTTTGTAGAAATGGATAACTTTCTTGGCAAAGATATGCAAAGTCGTAACTTGCTCCAATGGCAAATAAGTATAGAAAGATGGAAAATCGTCCGTTTCTTGGAGAATTGGGGCGTAAAAAACCGGATTAAAGCATGAAAAGTGTATGAATTTAAAGGAAAAACGTATGAATTTACATGTACTGACATTACAACTGCCCTTATCTTTGCTAGCAAATGGAAAATACATAAAGTGATGACACATTTAAAAATCTTTTTATTGTTAATCGTTTGTGCGTTGTCCGTTTTGGATGGGAAAGCACAGACTGGTATAGCGCTTACTGACGAACTTAACGGCAAGCGGATCGGAGTAATAGGTGACAGCTATGTGAGAAATCATAAAGAGCCGTTTGAGAACACATGGCATTATAAGTTTGCAAAGAAGCACGGTATGGAGTATTTTAATTATGGAAAGAATGGGAATAGCATAGCTTATTCCAGCCCGCGATGGGGAAAAGCGATGTATCTGCGATATGCGGAGATGGCGGATAGCCTCGATTATGTCATTGTCATTGGCGGACATAATGATGCATTTAAACTGGATTCTATCGGAGGTATTGATAACTTCAAGGATAAAATGGAAATTCTGTGCAAAGGCTTAGTCGAGAAATATCCGACAGCGAAAATCTTTTTTTTCTTTACCCGCTGGAACTGCAAGAACTTTAAAGGAAGTGACTCGGAAAAAAGTAGTGGATGCAATGATTGAAGTCTGCGGCAATTATAGTATTCCTATTTTTGATTGCGCAAGAAAAGGAAGCATCTATGCCGATAATGATACTTTCAGAAGAATCTATTTCCAGAAAAGCAAGAATAATACTGATACAGCGCATCTGAACAGTAAAGGACATGACCGTTTTCTAAAAGTTGCCGAGAGTTTTCTGCTGCAATATTAGTTTGGAAGAAAATAGTGTTATTTACTATGATGAATAAAAGAGTATTTTGCATTCAGTTGTTGGTATCAACCGTTTGGTTGGGCTATTAGGACTCTGGGAATGTTCGTATTATTTACGTAAAGCATTACGTGCCTTTTTCCCTGTTTGTTATCATTCACTAATGAGGGATTGATTTACTTTTTGTCGTAATACTAATAGTATTAATCAAACGAACTATCAAACTAACTAACAGAAGAAAAAACATGTACGGAAAAAATCTTAAATTAGTATTAATGGTAATGTTGCTACTTGTGAGTAAATCCACTTTCTCTCAAGTAACAGAACGCGAACGCCCAAGGAGTGGAGTCAACTGGTGAAAGGTGCCCGGTTTATGGATCGTTTTCTGCCGATGAAAGGCAATCAACTGTCATCCGACACGTGGGGAACCTCCGATGTGCGTCCGCGTTATGTAGATAATGGCATTGAAGACGGTATCTGGTCCTATTGGGGTGGAAATATTCGAAAAGGCGAAGACGGTAAATATCATCTGATGGTTTGCGGATGGCTGGAAGCCTCTCCTAAAGGACACATGGAGTGGAGAAATTCATGGGTGTTCAATACCGTGAGTGATAATCTGACCGGTCCGTTCAAACCGAGTAATATCATCGGAAAAGGACATAATCCGGAGATGTTTCAGGCAAAAAGAAGGCCGATATGTTTTGTATGTCATCGACGGCCGTTATGTTGCGGATGATATCAACGGAAAATGGGAATATGGAAAGTTTGATTTCAATGCACGCGATCGTAGAATCATCGAAGGATTGTCCAATCTTTCGTTTGCCCAACGGGAAGACAGTTCATATGTAATGGTCTGTCGTGGCGGTGGAATCTGGATCAGCCGGGATGGTTTGTCGGAATATAACCAATTGACAGACCGTCGTGTTTATCCGGATGTGAAAGGACGGTTTGAAGACCCTGTCATCTGGCGCGATCATATCCAGTATCATCGGATTGTCAATGACTGGTTGGGCCGTATTGCCTTTTTATCTTCGTTCAAAGGACGGAGTCAATTGGGTTACTGATCCGGGGAGGCCTACATGCCGGGAGTTGCCGTACACGAGGACGGACATTCTGAAGGCTGGTTCAAGTATGAACGTCTGAAAATGGATCAAGATAAGTATGGCCGTGCTATTCAGGCTAATTTTGCGGTCATTGATACTTTGAAACATGAAGATAAGCCATTTGATAATCACAGTTCAAAGAATATCAGTATTCCATTGAATCCGGGACTATTGCTGACAGTGTTGAATGATAAGCCCATTACCGCTGGAACGAAAACTATCCGGCTGAAAGTACAGGCAGAAGAAGGTTTTCATCCACAAACCGATATGGATATCGCTCTTTGCGTTTTGGCGCTTCCGAAGAGGTGAACTATGGCAGAGGAAGTAAGGTATTGAAAACAGAGAATGACGGAGATGACCTGATCATTACTTTCGACGGAAAAGGAAATGGGATTACAGAGAAAGAATTTGCTCCTAAATTGATAGGCAGATATAAAAACGGAAAGATGCTTTACGGATATGCGCGTTTGCCGTATGTTGATTATGTGGAACCGATTCTTTCTGCACGTGCCCCTGTATTCTCTGAATCGCAAAAAGGCTGGAACGGGAATATTGAAGTACAGAACTTCGGACAAGTTAGCTCACAAAAGGCTTCGGTCAAGATAGAGTATAAGAAAGAAGGCAAAATGGTCAAAGTGGCTTCTGCTGCCGTACCTGCTTTGAAACCCTATGAAAAAGCTGACATCCGCTTTGCGACAAAGGCTGATTTTGAAAAAGGTGAGGACTATAACTTCCTTGTGACTATTTATTCCGGCAAGAAAGTTCTCTCTACTTTCCGTTTGAATCGGAAGGTAGTTGAATAATTGAAAGACTAACAATTGAAAGATTACCATGAAAAAGAAGATCACATTTTTATTGATGTTTGTACTGTCGTTGTCAATGGTTTCAGCACAAGGTACTTTCCGGTTTGGGACATCTGCAACACCCGAAGGCAAAACTCTTCTGGTGGATAGCAAGGGGCTTATCCTTGACGGCAAGCATATCATTCCCGTCATGGGCGAGATTCACTATTCCCCGCGTACCGGAGTCGGAATGGCGCCGGGAAATCCGCAAAATGAAGGCCGGTGGTATCAATATCATTTCTACATATATCTTCTGGATTCACCATGAACCGGAAGAGGGAAAATGGAACTGGAGCGGCAATCATAACCTGCGCCGCTTCGTCCGGATTTGTGCAGAAGAAAATGTGATGCTGGTGTTGCGTCTTGGTCCTTTCTGTCATGGGGAAGTGTATCAAGGCGGAATTCCTTCATGGGTACATGAGAAAGCCGGGCAGAATCCTAAGTATAAGATACGTGCCCGTACTCCCGGATTCCTTTGAAGATTGTACGGGCTTTATAATACTATTTTTGCTCAGGTTAACGGACTTTTGTGGAAAGATGGCGGTCCTGTGGTCGGCGTGCAGATCGAGAACGAAAGTCGCGGTCCTTGGGATTATCTGGAGGCATTGAAAAATATTGCTGTGAAGGCGGGATTTGATGTCCCGTTCTATACACGTACCGGTTGGCCTGCACTTCGGGGAAAAGAGGTTTTCGGGCAGCTGTTGCCGCTTTATGGTGACTATGCCGACGGATTCTGGGACCGGAAACTGGAGGATATGCCGGGCAGTTATGCCGATGCTTTCATTATGAGAGACAAACGTATGAGTAGTGCTATTGCCACAGAGACATTCTCTAAAGAGGAATTGTCGGAAGATTCCCCTCTCTCAGTTCAAAATTGTCATATCCCTATTTTACTTGTGAGTTGGGCGGTGGTATGATGCCGGCGTATCATCGTCGGATAAATATCAATGGAAAGGAGTTTTTTTAAACCGCTGGTTATATGCAAGCTGGGTAGTGGCTCCAATCTTCCGGGATACTATATGTATCACGGTGGCACCAATCCATACAATCCTCTTCACACTATGGGAGAAACGCAATCCTCTCCGGGTACTAATCATAATGACCTGCCTCATATGACCTATGATTTTCAGGCTCCTCTTGGCGAAGTGGGACAAGTATTCGAGACTCCCTTTCATGAAGGACGTTTTATCCATCAGATGTTGACAGACTGGGGCAGTGAACTCTTGCAGATGAATGTTGACTCATTAAGCAGGCATTATGCTCGCCGGGGTGCTTTCGAATTCTATAATGACTATGTGCGTATCAAGAATGAGAGCTGGGACGTCCCATGTCACTTTTAAAGACTATCGGACTGAGGGTGCAACCATTGACTGGACTACTGTAGAACCGTTCTGCAAAGTGGATGGCCTTATCTATTTCATCGAAATCAGGGGTAAAAAGCCTCAAATCTCCGTTGACGGCAAGGTCTATACTTGTAAACTTAACAAGCAGCAGAAGGCGGGCAAGGCTCAATGTCTGTGTGCTCTCATACGAAAAGGCAAAGACTGCCTATAAGATTGACGGTAAACTGCTTTATGCCAAGAATGGCGGTATTCTGTATAAGAGTGATTCATGCATCGTGGAGGAGGTATGGACAAAGTCTCCTGTCATTGCCGCCACAGTCACGGAAGTGAAAAAAGCGGATGCTCCCCGTGTTGTCCCCATGGGGCGTCAGTCAGTGGCTGCGCAACCTGTAGAAGAGGACTTTGCAAAAAGCTGCGGTATACACTATTAACTATGATACATCTGGAATAAATAATTATGATAATCTTTTTCTCCGTATAAATTATCGGGGTGATGTGGCCCGTGTGTATGCTGACGGCAGGCTTGTAGCAGATAACTTCTGGAATGGAAAGGAGATGTGGGTCCGTATGGCAGATCTCGTCGGCAAAAAGGTGGAACTAAAGATTTTACCTTTACGTAAAGATGCCCCTGTCTACTTTCAGAAAGAACAAAAGCTATGATTGAGGCGACCAAAGGTGACTATATGCTTGGGCTCGATTCGGTAGAAGTTATTGAGCGTCACACACTGGAGTTTAATGATACTTTTTAATGTCACTTGTCACTTTGTAGAACTAACCGGTTCATTATCAATGAAAAACGGGTGACAATAGATGGTGATAATAGGGTGATAATAGAATAGTAACCTCTTTTCTATTATCACCCTTATTGTATCTTTGCTGATTTAATCTACTGATTATTAGGCTTTAAATACACCACCCGGTTCCCATATCCGCGAGTGTTAAGAACTCCGTTTTCTACCAGAAGATTCAATTCCCGTAGTGCTTTTCCTTCAATAAACCCGTAATCTGAGAGTATTCTCTTCGAGTGATGAAGTGATTCTTTGCTAAAAAGGCTTCCAGTCGGGAACGGCGTGTCTCTTCCGGCAAGTTCGATGATTCTTGAAATCCGAATTTGGGCACGGGTGACCGTCCCCGAACTGCGTCGGCGAAACCAGGGAGTAGCTCTGAAATTTACGTTGTCGAAAGAGATGGAGACCGAACGGATCTCTTTCTTGTCCATCACCGGACGTGCTTTCAAACTAGAGGAGAAATATCCGATTTCTCCCAGTTTCACATGATACCCCTCACTTAAATAATAGGATACCTTCTCTTGAAAAGCTACCATGATACCTGCCAAATCTCCCTCGGTGAAAGAAGAGGCTTCGGCTATTTCACGAAATAACCGTTTGCTGTCAATGGTTCCTTTGGATACAATTCGGGGATACAGAGGCTGTACTTCTCCGTCTCCCTTTTCATTCGGTTTTCGCCGAAAGTCATAATCTGCTGCCATAGCGTCACTTGTTTTTTGTTGGTTAATAGGATTGTTACTCAATTGATACCGCGTGTGTTAGTACAAACACTAGTAACCTTAACATGTAGACAAGGCTCGACTAATATATTTTGTCTGTTTCACGTTTCGTTCCACGTACGTGAACCGTTCGGACTATGTACGTGAACCCAATAGTTCACATACGTGGACCGATGGGACCATGTACGTAAAACGATTTCTTATCACTACAAAGATACATTAATCTAAGTCTTCTAAACAACTTAATGAACGTTTTATTTACTATTAATTCAAGGAGCTTCCGAAAGAATGGAAAGGCGGATAAATAATCTGTAATAATAATGAATAGAAAGGTTGTTTACTGTCTGTTTTATGCCTACCTTTGAGGGATATACATAAATATTTAAGAAAAAGTAATGAAGATAACACAAATCAGGGAGAAAGATGGAGTCGAAGTATTAAGTGTATTAGATTTTAACTTGTTGATAGAGAAGATAAAAACAGAGATTAAGACCCGTCCGGTGACCGGATTGCGCCAAGCCCTGCATTTTGTTTTACCCGGAGAATCTTGCAGTTTTGCCGGGAAACTTCCCAAAGTAATACCCGCTGCTGTTTTCGGACGTGTGAATGGCGTGAAGCGGATGAAAGTATATAATGGCATCGTGGAACTGACCGTAGGTCCGTTGGCGGGAAAAAGTAGAAGTGGATCTGGTCAAGAAAAAAGCGGCTGAATTGCCGCAGACCATGTTTGCATACATGGGGGCGAGTGGAAATTCCGTGAAGATATGGACTCTTTTACCCGTCCGGACGGTACGTTGCCGCAGACGCAGGAAGAAGGCTGAAATTTTTCAGGCACATGCGTATCGTTTGGCGGTGAAATGCTATCAGCCGCAAATCCTTTGATATTCAGTTGAAAGAGCCGGTTTTGGAGCAATATTCACGGCTGAGTCACGATCCCGAACCTTTCTATCGGGAAAATTCCGTGCCGTTTTATCTTTCTCAGCCTTTCGGGATGCCGAAAGAAATGAATTATCAGGAGAAGTTTTGACCCCGGAAAAGTCTCCGTTGAATCGTGCCGTTCCGGGATATGATACGGAAGATGCGCTGGCATTGATGTATGAGGCTGCCTTGCGAAAGACTTTTCAGTCGATGGAAGAGGGTGGAGGCGGAATGATGATTTGCAGCCCCTGGTAGTCCGGTTGGCGGAAAATTGTTTCCTTTCCGGTATTCCGGAAGAGGAAGTGGTGAGGAGGACCATTCATCGGTATTATCATTCGAAGCAGGCTGTGCTGGTTCGCGAGATGATAGGCAATGTGTATCAGGAATGCAAAGGCTTCGGCAAGAAAAACGGGCTGACAAAAGAGCAATATCTCAATATGCAGACAGAGGAGTTTATGAACCGTCGTTATGAATTCCGCTACAATACACAGATAGGTGAAGTGGAATACCGGGAACGATGCTCGTTTTATTTTCGTTTCCGTCCGTTGGATAAACGGGCGCAGAATAGTATTCTGCTGGATGCGCAAAGTGAGGGTATTGCGGTGTGGGACCGGGATGTGGACCGTTATCTGCATTCAAACCGAGTATCTGTTTATAATCCATTGGAAGAATTTATTTTTCATCTTCCTAATTGGGATAAAAAGACCGCATTACGGAACTGGCAGACCGTGTGCCATGTGCTAATCCGCATTGGACGATGCTTTTCCATCGCTGGTTCCTCAACATGGTAGCTCATTGGCGTGGGTATGACCGGCAGCATGCGAACAGTACTTCCCTTTGCTGGTAGGAGCGCAGGGGACACGCAAGTCTACCTTTGCCGGGATCTGATACCGCCGGGACTTCGCGGATATTATACGGATAGTATTGATTTCAGCCGGAAGCGGGATGCGGAAATGTATCTGAATCGCTTTGCGCTGATCAATATTGACGAGTTCGATCAGATTACTTTGACGCAGCAGGGCTTTTTGAAGCATATTCTGCAAAAGCCGGTAGTCAATCTTCGTAAATCGTACAGTAATTCGGTGCAGGAGTTGCGGCGTTATGCTTCGTTTATCGCGACCAGCAATCAGAAGGATTTGCTGACTGATCCGTCCGGTAGCCGTCGTTTTATGTGCGTTGAGGTGACGGGTACGATTGATACGGCACGCCCGATTGACTATGAGCAGTTGTATGCACAGGCTATGTACGAGATTTGTCATGGCGAGCGGTATTGGTTTGACGATAAGGATGAGGCTATCCTGGCACAGGGGAATCGGGAGTTTGAACAGACTCCGCCGGCTATTCAGTTATTCTATCGTTATTTCAAGGTTGCAGGGGGATGATAAGGAAGGAGAATACTTATCTCCGGTAGAAATATTGGATTATCTGCAAAAAAGAACGACCATTACGCTGTCTTCCGGCAAGGCGCATCACTTTGGACGGCTGCTTCAGAAAGAGGGATTCCTTGCAAACATACGAATAAAGGGACTGTGTATCTGGTGGTTAAGATATAAAAGAGGAAAAAGTAAAAGTGACAATAGAAAGTTTCTTTATTATTTCTATTGTCACTCTATTGTCACTCTATTGTCACTGTCTATTGTCACTCTTATTACTTTGATAATCAATTGTTTAAGTTGTAAAAGTGACAAGTGACAATAAGAATGGCAAAATAATCTTTATAGTTCTTGATTGTACTTCGCAAACATGAATTTGTGTTTATCGCATATATTTTTAATTTGTCAACTTCTTTGTCGACACAATTATATTTGAAAAGTTTGCCATATTGCTTTTATATATGGTTATTCTTGTTTCAAGAAAAACCGGAATAAATTGTATTATCTACACTCTTTCTTATTTAAAAAACGCGTTCAGAGCATGTATTTTCGTTCAAAAGGCGGTATTTTCCATGTTTATGTACGATTCTTCATTGCTATTTCTTATATAAGTCGTTAAGTTTGCAACAGTTTTTCACAGGTATTATGATAAAGTGCCCGAAGAAAAACAGAATCTAACTTTTTGTTTAATTAAAAAATAGATAAAATAGATTTATATTGTTACTTAACAGATTTTAATATTATGAGAAATGTGATGAATCGTAAGCGGCATTGGCTGCTATTATTGCTCCTCTCACCTTTTTTCTCTCTTGTGAGGACAAGATGGATGAGCATTATGAAAAACCCGAATGGCTGAAAGGTACAGCTTGGGGAAGTTCTTTCTAATGAATATGGAGGTAAGTTCTCCATGTTTCTAGAAGCGGCAGAGTTATCAGGCTTTAAGCCTATTCTTGATGGTAAGAGTGTCGCAACTGTCATGGCTCCGGACAATGATGCGTTTGCTGCTTATCTGGAAGAACACGGTTATGTTTCAGTGAAGGATATACCGACAGATGATTTGAAGAAACTGATTGGTTATCATTTAATCTACTACTCTTATAGCAAGAGTGATCTTGAAAACTTCCGCCCGGAAGACAGTGCAACAAGCAAAGACGATGATGACGATGATGAATTGGGAGTTTTACAACCGGGAATGTATTACAAGTTTCGTACACACAGCACCAGTCCTATTACAAAGGAAGTGGATCCATCAACAAACAATACTGTAACCGTCTATCATTTAGAGCGGTTCTTGCCTGTATTCTCTCACCACATCTTTGCCTCTAAAGGTATAGATGCCAAGAAGAATTATGAATTTTTCTATCCTAACTCTACGTGGACGGGAGATAACGGGTTCAATGTGTCGAATGCAAGTGTTAAAGAATACCAAATCATAACCAATAACGGCTATATATATAATGTAGACAGGGTGTTGGAACCATTGGAAACTATTTATGATGTTTTAAAGAAAAATCAGATTATTCCGATTTCCTCGACTTTTATAGCCAGTACAGTACTTATGCCTATGATAAGGACTTGTCTGCCGATTATGGAAAAGCAGTAGGAGTAGATAGTCTTTTTCTGCATGCACATTCACCAAACGGGCTTCCGAATATCGCGTTGGAATGGCCGACACCTAACTTCCGTCTTTATCCGGAATTAGCTTCTATCTCCTATAGTGTCTTTGCACCGTCCAACCAGGCACTCAACACTTTCTTCAATAGATATTGGAAAGCTGGAGGATATTCTTCTTTAACTGATTTGGACCCGTTGATTACTAAGATATTGCTTTATCAATCAGTATATGGAGGTTCTATCGTTTTCCCTGACGAAATTAGCGGAATTACCAACTCTTTGGGTTCGCATTATGATTTCCAGTTGAGCGATGTGAAAGATAAGAGTATCTGTGTGAACGGTAGTTTTTATGGATTAAGCAATTTCCCGATGCCTGAAATATTCAGTACCGTGATGGGACCGTCTTTCCTTAAAAGAGATTACCTGCTTTCGTTGTATGCTATCTTTCAGAGTAATCAGATGGCTGCGTACACTACCACTGCTACAAACTATACGATGTTGATCACTAAAAATAGCGGATATGAAATCAGTGACATGCGTCTGATGTCTGATGGAGTCGGTAATACACTGGCAACATCCGGAGAAGATGGTGATGTGGCTGTTTCAACTTCGGACCTGAAAAGAATCGTCAGTGGTGGAACTGTAGTAGGAGATGTTAACTTTAATACGCCTTGGGCTGTTTATGCTACTCAGGATGGTGGAACATATTGGTTTGTGAAAGATGGGAAAATGACAACGAACTATGTGTTTAACAGTGTATTAGGTCAAGATCCGCAAACTGTTATTCCTACACTTTTCACCGAAGTAAAAAGAGGTGACCAATGATGCCGGAGGATCTTGGGCAAACGGTAAAGTATATGAATATGAAAGTGACTTCGGTGTATTCGGGAAATTGGATGGATTGGAATATACAAGCCTGAGGACAATGTTGACCTCTATTGGAGAAACGAAATATCCGAATTTTGTATTCGCCTATTTAATGAGACAAGCCGAACTGTTTGCTACTATAGACGGTGTACTTGCTTGGGATTACAGATTGGCAGGACGTCTTATCGGGTTCATTCCGACAAATGAAGCACTAAAAGAGGCTTTGGATAATGATCGTATTCCGGGAGTGAAAGGTACGATAGATTTAAGTCTGCCATCACCAACTCTTCAAGGAGAGATTACAAATCAATACTTATTACGAGAATATCTGCTCAATTATTTCTTTACGCCTACCAATGCTCCGGTTGCATCAGGCTGTCCGTATCTCGGATCACCTGACTGGCTATCGGGAGAATATCGTAACAGCAATAATATTCCTGTGAAGTATACTGATAACGGCGCTTTCATCACCTTGCAGTTGCAGAACCAGACCACCGGTCAGTACGGAAATGCATGTAAGATAGTATCATACGAGAATTTCCCATTTGCTTTTATGGACGGTGCTTTCCACCTGATAGACGCTGTTTTTAATTAACTGAATATCTAATTAATCATGAATCAGACAAATAAAGTCTTTTATACATTGGTAGCCATTTTTCTGTCCTGTTCTATAGAAATGGCAGGGCAGGTACAGAAGGTTATATCCGGTACGGTTACCGAATTGTTTGGAAAAACTGCTGAACCACTGGTTGGTGTAAATGTCAATCTAGTAAACAACCAGAACCGTTCGTTGGGTGGTGGTATCACAAACCTGAACGGGCAATATAATGTGAAAGTCCCAGAGGGAGAGAAAGATCTGACAATTGTTTATTCCTATATCGGAATGAAAACAAAGCGTATAAAGTATACAGGGCAAACTCTGCTCAATGTGACTTTGGAGTCAGAATCAATGGCGGTGGATGAAGTAGTAGTTTCGGCCCGTCGGTTAAATAGAAATGATTTGGGTATTTCGGATAAAGAAATGGTTTCGGCTACTCAGAAAGTTGATATGGAAAAGTTGATTGCCGCTGCACCTGTTGTATCTATAGAGGAAGCGCTGCAAGGACAATTGGGTGGTGTGGATATTGTATTGGGTGGAGACCCCGGTAGCCGTAGTGCTATCAGAATCCGTGGTACAAGTACGTTAAATGCATCTTCCGATCCGTTGATTGTTATTGATGGTGTGCCTTATCCGACTGAAATCAGTGATGATTTCAATTTCAGCACAGCTACGGAAGAAGATTTGGGTGCTCTTTTAAATATCTCACCTAATGATATTGCTTCAGTTGAAGTATTAAAAGATGCATCAGCTACTGCTATTTGGGGTACTCAGGGTGCCAATGGCGTATTGGTTATTAAGACAAAACAAGGTACGGTTGGTAAAACTCGTTTCTCATTCTCCTCCAAATGGACAATGAAGGAAGATCCGAGTACTATCCCGATGTTGAATGGTAAGGAATATACTTCTCTTATGCAGGAATCTATCTGGAATTCTGCCAAATACATCGGTCTGAATAATCCGGGAAATAAATACCTCAATATGTTGTCTGATGCTCCTGCAATCGGTGACAATCCGGACTGGAGATATTATGATGAGTATAATCAAAATACTAATTGGTTGGATTATGTACGCCAAAAAGCATTGGTTTCTGATAACAGTTTTTCAATGAATGGTGGTGGTGAAAAAGCAACTTATCGTTTCTCGTTAGGATATATGAGTGATATCGGTACTACTATCGGTACGTCTATGAACCGTTTAAATACTTCTATGGTCATTAACTATCAGTTCTCTAATAAGTTGAAATTCGGCGCAGACTTTTCTTATTCGCAGACCAATACGGATGCGAACTGGACAAACACTATTCGCTCGGAAGCATTGAGTAAAATGCCGAACAAATCGCCATTTACTGTAAATGACTTGACAGGTGCATTGACTGATGAATACTTTACTTACCACGATCCTAATTTTGAAGGTTCGTTTAATGGAAAAAGTAATTATAATCCTGTTGCTATGGCACATGAAGCTATCAACAGAACTGTGCAGCGTGAAGGTAAGATAACATTCCGTGCCGATTATGAGATTTTACCGGGATTTTATTATAAAGGTTGGGCTTCTATCAATATGCGTGCAATTAAAAACACGTCGCTTTCTGCCACAAGTTGTAACAGGAGTGGAACAAGTCAACAAATATGCCAATCAGAGTGCGGACGCTTATTCCGATCAATTGGCTTTGCAGACAGAGAATAAGTTGATGTATATCAAGAACTGGAATGACAAACATAATATTATTGCGAATGTATTGGTTCGTACCGGTCAGTATATCAATTCAGGCTATAATAGCGAAGTATACGGTAATGCTTCTTCCGATCTCTCCGATCCGGTAGTCGGAACTACTATTAGTGACATGAATTCAAGCGAATCGGAAACACGTAATGTATCTTTTGTAGGGGTATTGAACTATACATTGCTGAATCGTTATGTGGTACACGGATCTCTTAATGCTGAAGGTAACTCTGCTATGGGACGTAATGAAAGAATGGGTTATTTCCCTGCTGTAGGTCTTGCATGGAACTTCCAGAACGAGCCTTTACTGGAAAAAAGCAAGAGATAAATGGCTGGACGAAGCGAAATTCCGTTTCAGTATCGGGCAGAGTGGACGTGCTCCCAGCGGTGCTTCTGTTTATCTGGGCGCCTACGTGAAAGGAACAGACTATATGAACATGTCGGCTACAAAGCAGGCTCGTATGCAGTTGGATAATTTGAAATGGGAAACCTCTACCGAATATAATTATGGTCTGGATGCTTCCGTATTAAAAGGTCGTTTAAGATTTACATTCGATTATTATTATAAGACGGTGAAAGATTTGCTGCAAAAAGAACTACAAACTACCTTCAACCACTAGTTTCGGATCGATTAGTTATTTTAATTCAGGTAAAATGGAGAACAAAGGTTGGGAGTTCCGTACAGATGTCGTAATCTTTGAGAATAAAGACTGGCGTATCAACGGTTATGTGAACTTTAGCCGCAACGAAAATAAGATTACTGAGCTACCTGCCAATATGGTACAGGAGAATTATTCACCAAAGAATGGGGCATATGCTGCCCGTGCGGAAGTTGGACGCCCTATCGGTTCGTTCTATGGATACCGTTACAAGGGAGTATATCAAAACACCGATGCAACATATGCACGTGATGCTGAAGGAAATGTAATGAATGATGCAAAAGGTAGACCAATCGTAATGAAAAACCTGACAGCTACCTGTCAGCCGGGAGATGCGATGTACGAAGATATCAATCATGACGGTGTTATCAATCAATATGATATTGTCTATTTGGGTAATGCCAATCCGACATTGACTGGTGGTGCGGGATTGACTGTCAAGTATAAACAATTTTCTATCAATACTTTCTTCCACGGACGTTTCGGACAGTCAGTCGTGAATACGGCTCGTATGAATAATGAGTCCATGCACGGTAACGCCAATCAGAGTACGGCTGTGTTGAGAAGATGGAAGAACGAAGGTGATATTACAGATATACCGCGTGCATTGTATGGCGAAGGATTCAACTATTTAGGTTCTGATCGTTTTGTGGAAGATACTTCCTTCCTTCGTTTGAAACAGTTGACACTGAATTATGCATTTCCGAAAAGCATTTGCAATAAATTGGGTATCACTTCACTGACATGTTTCGTTACAGGATACAACCTGTTTACTTGGTCTTCTTACACCGGTCAGGATCCGAAGTAAACCTACCGTCGAGACCGACAGACCTGGCTACGGACGGTGCAACGACACCTGTGTCCAGACGATATACTTTTGGTTTTAACTTAAGTTTCTAATACGATAACAAAATGAAGAAATTATTAATATACATAGCAATGGCCGGAGCAACTTTGCTGACTTCCAGTTGTAATGATTGGCTAGACGTACTGCCTAAGAACGAACAGGTATCTCCGGAATACTGGAAAACAAAAGAGCAGGTGGAAGAGGTACTAGCACAAGGATATCAAAACATGCGTCTGACGGTTCCTACATTAATTTATTGGGGCGAACTTCGCGGGGCATCCATTTATGCTTATTCAGGTAAATCGAAACAGGAATTACAGAATTTTCAGTTGAATTCTTCATCCGGCGAATGCAAATGGGGAGGTTTCTATTCTATATTGAATGTGGCGAACTCCATAATTAAATATGCACCGGAAGTAAAGAGGCAGGATGAAACATATCATGAGGCAGTAATGAATTCAAATATGGCGGAAGCATATTTTATGCGCGCTTGGACATACTTTACGCTGGTACGTAACTTTAAAGAAGTGCCGTTGATTCTGGAACCCTATATGACAGACGAGTATGCTGTCGATATACCCAAATCTTCGGAAGAGACGATTATCGCACAAATCAAGCTGGATATCGAGAATGCACTTTCCACAGGAGCAGCTAAAGAAATGTATGATGATGAAGACTGGACCGGCATGAGTAAAGGACGCGTCACTGTATGGGCACTGTATGCATTGATGGCAGACGTGTGTTTGTGGAGCGAAGATTACGATGGTTGTGTAAGATATGCAGATATGCTGATTAATTCAACTTCCGCTTTCCGTCCGGCATTTGTGGAAGACCCCGAACAATGGTACAATATCTTCTTCCCGGGCAACAGCAACGGTTCTATATTTGAACTAAACTTTGATCAGTCACGCAATCAATCTCCTGACGATGATGCTACAGCGAGTACATATCCTTCGCCATCTAACGTTTATCCTTGGACACTATCGACAGTTGCCAGTCTTCAATTCTCGAACGCAATGTGTAAGCGTTTGTTTGACGAACAAACTGATCAATGGGTGACTTCCAACACTGTTCGTGGCTATGGCAATACGTTTGTTCTTTCTTCGGGAACCGTTATTGGTAACTCAATACAGAAGGCTATCTTCCCTTTAAGTTCAGAATCGGCGGAAAGGATGGATTGTCTACGACTCGTTCTTATAAAGATGCCAACTGGATTCTCTATCGCATGGCAGATGTATTGCTGATGAAAGCTGAGGCATTGATCTGGAAAGGCGGCGAAGCAAATTTCGCACAAAAGCTTTGGAACTTATCAATAAAATACGTACCCGTGCCAACGTCACTACATTAAGTGTTCAGACGAATGCTGTATCACAAGAAAATATGCTCGGATACTTGTTGCAGGAACGTGATCTTGAATTTGCTGCGGAAGGAAAACGCTGGTATGATCTTTTTACGCTTCGGCAGGTCACAGAACTTTAAATATAAAGATCAGTTTATCAATATGATCATTGAGAACAATTCTACGGTTAGCGCCAGTTGGATACGTTCGGTACTGAAGAATACCGATGCTTGGTATTTGCCTATTAGTCAGGGTGAGATCGACAGTAACCCGAATTTAATACAGAATCCTTATTATGATGTAACTGCAAATTAATATATACTATGAAGAATATTGTAAGATTTTTGCTTAATGATTTTGTGCATCACTTGTTATTCCTGTGATGATCCGTACAAGGATACGGTATTTAAAGTATATGATGTACAACCTGCGGCAACCTATCTCCAGAACCGTCCTGACGATTTTCTCCGAATGGGTGAAAGTGTTGAAATATGGAGATTTGTTCAACGCTGTAAATCGTGCAGAGGATGCTTTCACTGTGTTGGCACCTACTAACGATGCAGTTCTCCGCTTTTATGAAAAGAAGGGAGTCACTTCTATCGAAGATTTGGGATATGAATATGCCCGCACTCTTGTTACATATCATGTCATCAATGACTCCATTGATCGGGAGGATTTTGTGAAAAGCGGTGAACTGCCTGGCAGAACACTTTCGGGAGATGCATTGAAAGTATCTTTCGGTAACGAAGGTGGCGATAAATCTGTTTACATTAACAAAGAAGCTCATGTTAGCGAATTAGCTATACGCACAGCCAATGGGCGTATATATGTGCTTGATGATGTGTTGAGTCCGGCAGTAGAGACTATCTACGCACGTCTTTCAGACAAGGGTAATTATAAGATATTCTGTGAAGCGTTGGAGAAAACAGCATGGAGCGATTCGCTGAGTGTTGTGAATTCCGTACTCGAAGGTCCGTTAGGCATGAGAGTAGAATTGCGTAAATATTTCACAGTATTTGCCGTATCCGATGCTGTATTTGCACAGGAAGGTATCACCAACTTTAGTGCTTTGGCTGCCAAGGTTGGAGCATTGACCGACGATTATGAACTTCCCAATAATGAGTTGAACAGGTTTATAGCTTACCATATAATGGATGGAGAACATACTCTTGAATCTCTTCGCACATTCTCCAAACCTTTTGACAGAGAAACATGGGAATATAGAAAGATGTTGAATACCAGAGCTACAAACGACTTGATCTTGATTTCTGAAAACGGATTAAATAATGGAGTTAAATTCATAGAGGAACAAGCTTCGACGAGATTGTGAAAACGGATATATCCAACCAATTGACGGATATCTGCCAGTGAAAACCGATTTTGAACCAATACCTGTTATTTTTGATTTCTGTGATTATCCCGAAGTATCTTCATACATTGCTGCTAAAGGAAAAGGACAACTTTATCAGCAGGTTTCACGTGACGATGATGATACGTACACTGCATTAACGAAATTCATCGGCAGACAAGAGATCGTTCCACAAGTTTCATCCTACAAAATAGAAATGGGACCTAGCGGTACGTTGGCAAGCGACTGGAGTTATTTGTCATATTGCACCAAAGGTGCTAACACTTCGGGCAACTGGACTAAGTTGATGAACAATGATGCCTTGGTGGTCAATATAGGATACAACGGTACATTAGATTTGACTATTCCTCCCATTTTAGCCGGAAAGTATAGAATTACTTTGTATTACGCATACGATCCGTCTATGAAGTTTATCGGTGAAAGAGGAGAAGGGAGTCAAGCTGGTTTGACCAATTTTAGATTAGATTCTAAACGACTGGCAGGTGGTGATAACAAACGTATTTACGATGGAAAGACGGGAGATGTACAAGATTGTTTCAATACACCGTTAACATCCAATTTGAGCGGAGAGGAAACTGCGTTTGAATTTACAACGACTGCTTCTCACACATTGAATGTAGTTGTGGTAGATCCTGCAGCCAGCTCGCATAATAAATTCCGTATGTATTTTGATTATATATTGTTTGAACCTGTAATAGAATAACAACCATGAAGAAAATTAGATATATCATAGCATCGCTTTGGTTTCGATTGGACTCTGCGCCTGTACGGATACTTGGGATTCGCATTATTCCAAGTGGGAAACGGTGATTGACAACACGGAGATTCAAGCGGTGGATGAGCCGGCAGCCGACTTTTTAAAAACTGCTCAGGATTATAGTAAAATGTATGAACTGTTTGATAAAACAGGCGTGATTAAAACTTGGCAGGAGAAAACCTGATGTATACTATTATGGTGGTGGGTAATGAATCTACCGCTAATGCCAACCAACCTGTTACAAAAGCAGAAGGTAGCGAAGGACAAGCAACCGCTGAAGAGATATTTAAGGCGGAAGCACACATTACTGATGCTCTTCTTTCACCCAGTAATCTGGAAGATGGACAGCGTCTGTTGATGTGGAACGGTAAGTATGTGACTGTAAGAATCTACGATGAGCCTGTGGATGGCATGGAACCGGGAATTTATTTCAATGGTTCGAAGGTGAAAAAGGTGATTAAAACTAACAATGCCTACATTTATGATTTGGAAGATTATATCAATACTCCTAAGGCATTAATGGAATATCTGAAAGATTTGCCGGATGAAGAATACTCTATTTTTAAGGAAATGGTATTGAGCCGTACACAAAGAGTATTTGATAAAAGCTGCAAGTACACCTATAGGAATTGATAAAACAGGAAATACGGTATATGACTCTGTATTCACAGAAAAGAGTCAGTATTTTGCAGATAAGAAGTTAGATCTTTATTCAGAGAACATTACCGCTACATTGCTGGTACCATCTAATGACTTGATAGAAAATGCGTTGAAAGAAGCAAAAAGAGAAGTTGAAATCGTGGAATATGGAACGTGAAGACTCTATTTTGAACAACTGGATATTCCAGACAAACTTTCTTTAGTAAAAAGTATGTAAAACAAGACTTTATTTATAATGAGAGTGATCCGGCTTCAACGCAGGACTTCTATTCTGTTTTTGATCAACAATGGCGTACAACAGTTAATAAGGTAGATCTTGATAATCCGGTAGAGTTGAGTAACGGCGTTGCTTACAAGATAACTTCATTGAAAATACCGACCAACAAGATATTGATTTGGAGAATCAAGGAACGTTTTGAGACGTTTGACCAATTGACGGATGAAGATAAAAAGTACTATTATCCCGGATATAATTACATCAGTACTTATCTGAAAGATATCGGCGAGAATGTGCAAATGAATCGTGTAAAAACAATATGTAGGTGCCAATCAGCCCAAAAAACCGTGGCTACCGGCTGTTTATTGTAAATCTATGATGTTGTGGGTTGTGGATACCGACAGACCAGGTATTTTTAAGTTCAAATGCTATCGACTGGTTGAAGACAAGGCTTCTACTACAGGCTTTACGGCTGTGCCTTATAAAATACCTGCCGGACCATACAATTTCTATATGGGATTCAACGGCTCTCGTTCGCAAGTAAATGCAACCTTTATTTGAATGGCAAGAAGATTCCTAAATGTGAAAGCGGCCCTATTCCATCCTCTACCATGAAAGGTTCCAATCATGACCGTAGTGGCGGTGGATATAGCGAACTTTACAAAGATAGCAGGTACGACCGTGACGGATCTACGGATCTTGGGGTTGTCATATTTGACAAAACGGAAGAACTTGAAGTAACGATTGAATTTACGAAAGGTGCAAAAGTGACATGGAACCCACCACTTGGTGTTTCCGTCCAACAGTAGATTTGTATTAACCTTGATAAACAGGATATGAAAAAGATAAAAAGAATACTTAGTATTTCTGCGCTACTCGTATGTGGGGTGGCAAATACATGGGGACAAGGAGGCCAGAAACTAACAGGTAAGATTTTGTCAGCGACAAATCAGCCGGTTGAAGGCGCCATTGTCACAGTACTGGATACGATGAATGTAACTACAAACAAAGAAGGTGCATTCCAGTTTGAAGTGAAGGATCTTTCTAAAGCCTGGCGAGATTTCTGTATGGGCTCCGGGGTATTTCTCCGTGAAACAGCTAATCAGAGAACGTTCGAATATTGTGATTACTTTGATTCCGGAAAATCAATATAAATATAATGAGACTATGATTCTCCCCTTCCGTCGGGAAGGGAAATGCAGTTGGAGGACTATACGGCTGCTACTAATATCGCTAAGAAAGATTTTATGCCGGGAACTACGAAGATTGATCGCGCATTGACAGGACAAGTTGCCGGTTTACAAGTGAAACGCAGTAGTGGTATGCCGGGAGAATGCAGTTATTATAAGTTGCGAGGGATCCGCACATTGACTGGTGATAACGCTCCTTTGATTGTGATAAACGGTGTGCCCCACATGCCCGATAAAACACCTTCGGCACTGATTGATGGCTTTACACGCGATATCTTCCAGTTTTATCATTTGCAGGATATACAGAATATCACTATATTGAAAAGGTGCTGAGGCGGCCATGTATGGTTCAATGGGCTCCAATGGTGTAATCTTGATCGAAACAGACGGTACGGCATCCAATGACTTGGAGACGCGAGTAAGCTATTATGGATCATACGGAATCAACTGGAATGATAAGCGGATGCCGGTGATGGGACTGATGACTACAAACAGTATCTGGCAGATATGGGAATGACTATTTCTAAGGACCCGCAGAACTTTTTATAACAATTTTCCTTTCATGCAGAATCCGAACGATCCACGTTACAACTATCTGTATAACAATAATACAGATTGGCAGGATTTGATTTACAAGAACACCGCTTCCACCGATCATCTTTTTTTAGAGTAGAAGGTGGTGATAATATTGCTAAGTACGACCTATCATTAGGTATTACCGCGAGAATGGCCTGATGGATAACACAAGTATGGAACGTTTTCATACATTATTGAATGCTAATGTATTGGTCAATAAACAACTGAATATTTTTGCAACGGTAGGTTTGGCTTATATGAACGGACATTATCAGATGCAGGGCATGGATATTACGACGAATCCTATATTGGCGCCTTTTACGCAAGATCTCCTTTCCTGAGTCCATATGAAAAGACCGCGAGGGAAATACGTTAAAGACTTACGCATCGCATTTCTATGGACGGAGCAAGAGCCGAGATTACAGTGTCAGCAATCCTTTAGCTATCGTTAACACGTTGGATTCTCGCAATCGCCAATATGATCTGAATATGAAAGCCGGTATCGCATACAACCCTTTCCGTGAACTGACACTGACCGGAACAGTAGGTCTGTATTATAATTACGATAACGAACATCTCTTTATCCCCGGAGCAAGCGAAGCCACTATAGTGCCGCTAAGTCGATAAATATGGTTTGCGAAATAATGCGGTAAGCGACGGAGTAGCTGTAACAACAAACTTTTTCGCCAACTTGAATGCAAAAGTTATAAGAAAACATTCAATTATGTTCATCAGTTGAATGCAATAGCCGGATGGCAGTTGATGACTACTAAAAACGAATATGATGCAGGAGAAGGGCGCAACACTGGCAATGACTTTTTACCAGACATTAGGCAGCACGATTGACGGAAGACGCTTCTTGGGTTATATCAATAGCTGGAACTGGACAAACTTTACGGACACGCCGACTATACTTTTACAATAATATGGTACAGGCATCTGTGAATATAGCTGTTGATGCAGCTTCTTCTACCGGTACGGATGTAGCTCGTTTCTATACATATCCGTCAGTAGGAGTAACCTTGCTGGGAAAAGGATGGAAACCGCTTCTTGATGCTACATGGCTCAATAAGTTGAATGTACGTGCCGAATACGGACTGACAGGTAACTCACGCTTCTCTTCACAGATGGGTGGATACTATTATTCTACAGTGCCTTACATGCAGTTGTCAACCATCGTTCGTTCTAATATTCCGAACGTATCATTGAAACCGGAGAAGAATGCTTCTTTGAATCTCGGATTGGATTTGTCTGTATTAAACAATCGCCTGAACGTATCTTTTTGATTATTACAACAATCAAATCAGCGATATGATCTCAGCCATGCCTCTTTCATCCGTTTATGGATCGGTTCCTTATTATGCGAATGTAGGTAAGTTGGAGAATACAGGTATAGAGTTGTCAGTGCAGGCTTCATTGGTGCGCACTCGTAATTTCGAGTGGATCGTAGGTGGAAACATCACTCGCTCCAGAGATAAGATCAAGTCATTGGGTGGTGAAGAACAAATTGTGTTGAGTTACGATAATGGTGTGCAGATGGTCAACCGTGTGGGAGAATCTCCTTACCAATTCTACGGTTATCAGGCTGACGGAGTATATTTCCACAAAGTGCCGAAGGCGACGCTGCAAATCTCAGTAACCGTACCGGACGTCGTTATAATGCCGGAGATGTACGTTTTGTAGATCAGAATGGCGATAACCGTATTGACGATAAAGACCGTATTCTTCTTGGCAGTGCTGCTCCCTCGTACTTTGGAGGTTTCTATACACAATTGAAATATAAAGGATTTGCTCTTTTTCTGCAGAGTTCTCATAATCAAAAGACAACATCGCATACAATGCTGTCAGACAACAATTGGAGGCTGTGTCTACTACCAACAACCAAAGTATTGCAGCCGTAAACCGTTGGACAGTAGAAGGACAGAAGACCGATATGCCGAAGGCAACATGGAAAGATCCTGTGGGCAACAGCTATTTCTCTTCTCGCTGGATGGAAGATGCATCTTACCTGAGAATGAAGAATGTGACATTAAGCTATACTTTCTCTAAAACACTTTGGAATTTCTTCCGTTCGGGAACAATATATGTGACAGGCGAGAACCTGTTGACCTTCACCGATTATTTGGGAATGGACCCTGAATTCTCTTATTCTTATGCTGAGAATATGCAAGGTTTTGATAATGCAAAGCTAATGCAACCCAAAACAGTGAAAATGGGCGTTAATTTAAAATTCTAATGAAAATGAAAAAGTTTAAGATAGAAATAATACTTATGGGGGTGTTGGCGATGATATTCGCTTCGTGTAGTGACTTCTTTGAGCCAAACAATGATACGACCTTGAATGGTGACAGATATATCAAGGAAGGCAGCGAGCTTTATTCCGGTTTTCTGGGTATCATCACAAAGATACAAGCTATCGGAGACAAAGCTATTTATCTGACCGATATGCGTGGAGAGCTGTTGGAACCTACCGAAAATACACCGGCAGACCTTTACAGCATCTATAATTATGATGATGATTTGAGCGGTAACACATACGCTGACCCTGCTAAGTATTATGATGTAATTATTGCTTTGCAATGATTATTTGCAGAAAGCAAAAGAATACAGGGATACACATGTTACTACCGTAGATGACGATGATTATAGAGGTCTGATTAGTAGTACGGTGAGATTGAAAACATGGACTTATCTCATGTTGGCAAAGATATATGGACAAGCTATATGGTTCGACGATCCGATGCAAAGCATGAAAGATATCGTCAGCCAGACTCCTAAGAACCTGAGTGAGTTTTGTCGATGAATGCGACAAACTGTTGAATACAGGCTTTGATGGAATAAACGGTACAGACAATATGTCATGGAATGAGTGGCTTGATCCAGCTAACGGAGCTACTTCCACAAACGATGAATATAAAAGATGGAATATGATGGTTCCCGGATACTTCGTATTACAGGCAGAAATCGCACTTTGGAAAGGGATTATCAGAAAGCGGCTACAACGATTCTTGGAGAAATGAGCAGAACTTTTGCGTTGGCTGAGTATCAAGGAAATGTTGCTAATATCAAGTATATGCGTTCGGGAAGTTACGGTAGCAATTACGGTCAGCAATATGATTCTGAGATGCCGGTGTTGACAGCAGCTGAATCTGTTATTTGTATGATTACAAATACAATCAGCAGAATTCGTTATTGAATCATTTCGACCGTAGCGGAAGCTATATGATGCGTGCTTCTGTGCCAGGATCAAAACGTTTTGAAGATATTACTTTCAATCCGTCTGCCGATGCAACGGCTATTAAAACATCTGATGCGCGTTTCAGAGCCATTCAGGGGAAATCGAAAAAAAGATGTGGAATATGCGATACGCAAATACCGTGGATTTAGAAAGAGCGGACATTCTGTTGCTCATGACGATACATATATAATGATTTATCACACTTCTGATCTTTATTTCATGGCGATTGAAGCGCTGAATAATATGGGACGTTTTGAGCCGGTATCCGTCTTGATGAATACTGGTGTGGATCCCCTTCTACGGAGCCGGTGTAGTATTGGGCGAACAATGGCAAGGACTGAATTGCAACTGGGGATTTGTGGACAACACTTTATGCGGGATTCCGCCGCACGTATGCCGATAACGGTGTTCGCGGTGATTTTAGGACTTGTAAAGCGCGATATGTGGCAGACCCCGGAGAGACATCAAAAGAGGAGATTGTAGCAAGAACAAAAAATTAGACGGTTTTGAGTGACGGACAAGATCAAAAGCATAATGATATTGAATTGGTGAAAAGAAGCCTTCTTGGAATTCCTTGTGAAGGAAAAACTTATCCGCTTATGATTCGTGTGGCAAAACGTTGGAATGACTATTCATTCATAGCAGATTTTGTCGGGCAGAAATATGAATCCTGATCAGGCTAAACAAGCAGAAGTAAAAGCCAAGATTATGAATGGTGCTTATTTCGTACCTTGGGACTTGCAAGGTAAGTCTTCTTCTCATTAAATAGCATGTTTTTCAATCAAAAAAAAAAGATAATTATGAAAGATATAACAAAAATAACGTACTTACTTTTGGGACTGATGTTATCAGTCCCTCTAGCCGCACAAAAGACATATTATATGGATCCTGAGGGAAGTGATTCTAATCCGGGAACTTCAGATAAACCTTTTGCCACTTTAGTAAAAGTGCAGGAAGTGGTAGTTGCGGGAGATGTAGTTTATATCAATCCGGGAACATATGTGGTTCCCGCCAATCAAGTGCCGATGACAACTACCAATAGCGGACTTTATCATTGTGTATTTCATATGAATAAAAGTGGTGAAGCAGGTAAACCTATTTCTTATTTGGCTAATCCGAATAAACAGGGGAGGCCCATTTTTGATCTTTCGCAGGTAAAACCGAAAGATCAGCGTATTACGGTGTTTTTATGTTACAGGTTCCAATCTTTATCTAAAGGGATTTGATGTCATCGGTACGCAAGTGACTATTACCGGTCATACGCAATCAGAGTGTTTCCGTATTGTAAAAGGAGCCAATAATAACAAATTTGAAGATTTGAGAACGCATGATGGTATGGCAATTGGTTTCTATTTGCTTGGAGGAAGCAATAATCACATCTTGAACTGTGATGCTTACAACAATTATGATTCGGTTTCCGAAGGTGGTAAGGGGGCAATGTTGATGGTTTTGGCGGTCACATTAACTCATCTTCAGTTGGCGAAGGCAAAGGCACGGGAAATGTGTTTGAAGGATGTCGCGCATGGTACAATAGTGATGATGGTTTCGATTTGATCAATTGCTTCGAGGCTGTGAAGATAATTAATTGTTGGTCTTTCTTGAATGGGTATAAACCCGGAACCAAAGAAGTTGCTGGTGACGGTACCGGTTTTAAAGCCGGAGGCTATGGAATGGCTGCCGACAAACTGCCTGCCATACCCAGTGTGATCCTCAACATGAGGTACGGAATAGTTTGGCTTATTACAATAGATTGAGAGGATTTTATGCCAATCATCATTTAGGTGGAATTATATTTGAGAGCAATACGGCTGTCAATAGCGGAGAAAACTATAATATGACAAACCGTGAGTCACCTCTGGCGCTTCCTCCGACTGATGTCAACGGATATGATCATATGGTTAAGAACAACTTATCATTGGTTACAAGATCGGGTAGTAAGCATATTGTAATGGTGAACAGGGCGAAGAGCGAAGTATCCAACAATTCGTTTGATGGTAGCGAGGAAGTGATAGAAACCGATTTTATTAGTTTGGAAGAAGCGGAATTGATGAGAGACCGCAAGCCTAACGGAGATTTGCCTGATGTTAATTTCGGAAAGCTGACTACTGATGCGGAATTACGTTTTTGGGGAATGGGATGTTTTGCTACAGGTGAACCTACTGATCTTGATTTTGGTTGGTTGAAGAAGCCGACAATTGTTGTAGTTGGAAGTAAAGCCAGTGTAGTGGGACCCGAAGCTGCATCGTTCACGAAGATGTATGTGATTGTAGATGGCGAAGAAACGACGGAGTTTGATAAGAACTCAATAGACTTGTCTGATTTTAGCGGCGTGCTTGAAGTGAAGGCAGTCATTGAAGATGCAAACGGAAACATTACAAAATCTATTGCGCTTAAATTTAAAAAGATAAAACGGATAAACTTAGAATAATATGAAACAGTTTATTAATATTTATATAATATCTTTTGTCTTGATATTATCTCAACTCAGCCTCTTTTCGTCTTGCAAAGACGAAGATACGGTTGCTGAACTGAAGCTTGATCGTACAGCTATTCAAATCAAAGAAGGAAGTGAAGGTATACTAAAGATTGAAAGCGGAAGCGGTGGATACCAGTTTTCTTTTTTCTGAAGAAGGTTATGCTACCGCCAAGTATCGTGAAAATCTGATATACATTCAGGGAGTGAAATACGGCAAAGTCGTCTTGAATGTAACAGATTTGGAAGGACACAGCGTATCACTTGATGTAAGTGGTTGTATCAAGTGTATTGAGCACCGATAATCAGCGTTTTGTATGGGGAAACATGATTGAATTAAATAAAGCCAATAATTGGAGTTTGTTCACCGACGTCAATAGTGTTGCTATTACCAACGTAATGGAAGGAAGACAATATGTGTTATCCTGCGACGGTGATTTGTCGGTTGGTGTGAAGTCGAATGCCACGTTAGAGATCTTGAGTAGTAAAACCGGAGGCTGGAACCGGAGATCGTTCAACTGGCTGGAATGGAAGTGTTGCAAATAAAAGATGGCCTTTGTTCCATAGTCTTTAGTACGGCAGACCGTATGGGTGAGCTTTTGTGTTTCAAAAATAGATATATACGCTGAAGATAAATGAATCGATCTGATATCAAGTTAGGCTTGGTTATCAGATCGTTTTTTTTGTATTTGTCACTTTTAATACAATCAATGATATTGCTGTTTGCTGGAAGAAGACCGTTTGTTGAACAAATATCCATTTAAATGAATGATATTCTATTTATCATTCGGGTGGTATTTTCTAATTTTGTGATGTGAAACCATTGAGAATGTTCTTATAATGGAACTCCTTATCCTAAATTAGCATATGAAAAGCATATCTATTTTTTTTTGTTCTTGCTTATTACTTTGGCATCGAACGCCCAAGATAATAAAAACCTCCGGACTCAACGCCCGCCAGTTTCATAAATATTGGAAGGTAGAGTCGGAATCTCCGGATTATAAAGTAACCTTTCGTGGTGATACCGCTGAAATTACTTTCTCCCAAAGGCTTAACTCTTTGGCGAAAAGAAAAGATGAGTGGCAAGGTAACCATTGAGTACGATGCGTGTGTCGTTGTTGAGGCAGAAGGCGATCGCTTGAGTGACCTGAATTGTTTTTGGATGGCTTCGGACCCTCAATACCCCGATAATATCTGGAAACGTGAGAAATGGCGTAGCGGAATCTTTCTGAATTGTTATTCCCTGCAACTTTACTATATGGGATACGGTGGGAATTATAACTCTACTACACGCTTCCGTCGTTATGACGGCAATGAAGCGGCTGTTACAAATGCAAAAAAGCCCGTCCCGCAATCTTGAAAGAATATACAGATGCCGACCATTTGTTGGAGGCAAACAAGTGGTATCATATCAAGATAACGAATGAAAATAATAGGGTTAGTTATTTATATAAATGAAGTGCGATTGGTGGATTTCCGCGATGCCGAACCTCTGACGGAAGGTTGGTTCGGCTTTCGTACCACCTTGTCCCGAACTCGTATCGCCAATTTTCATTATGAATGTTCGTCGCAGGAAACTTCTGAAATACCATTACACTGGATCGGTAATACTCCGCAGCAAAACAAAGCGGTAAGTCTGGGAGTTCCCTTCAATGAAGGAGAATTATACCCGGAGCACACTTTGCAGCTGATGACCGATAAAGGTGAAATGCTTCCGACAGATACTTGGGCATTGGCCTACTGGCCCGATGGTTCTGTGAAATGGAAAGGGATAGCCGGAGTTATTCCGAAAAATACGGAGAAACTGCTACTCAAAAAGACCGGAAAAAAGTCAAAAGAAAAAAGCATCTTCAAGGACTGCCGATGATCGTAGCAATAAATTATCCCTATCTGTTGTTGAAACACCTCAAAGTATCCGCATAGAGACAGGAATTATTTCCGCTTACATCCCTCGTCAGGGAGATTTTATGATTGACAGTCTGTTCCGTGAAGGAGTGAAAGTCGGTGAAAAAGCACGTCTTGTATGCAACACTCAAAGCGAACCGGTCCTTGAAAATACTTCTCAAATCACTTTTACTAACTATACCGGAAGATTGACATCGGCCACAGTAGAACGTATAGGTAAGGTGCGGACACTCGTCAAACTGGAAGGCACCCACAGAGTGAAACCGGACGGGAGTGGCTTCCGTTCGTAGTCCGTCTCTACTTCTACGCCGGAAGTGAGCAGATCAAGATTGTACATAGCTTTGTGTACGACGGAGATCAAAATAAGGATTTTATTCGTGCCTTGGGCATTCGTATGGATGCTCCTATGCGTGAAGGCTCTTTATAACCGTCATGTCGCTTTCTCTTGTGCCAATGGAGGCGTCTGGAGTGAACCGGTACAACCGCTGGCAGGACGGCGTAAACTGACACTCGGCAAAGAGGATACACTTTCTCTGCAACAGCAACAGATGGATGGCAAACGCATCCCGCCTTACGAGGCTTTTTGACGGAAGAATCGTGATCTTCTTGATAACTGGGCTTCATGGAACGATTATCGTCTGTCTCAACTCTCTGCCGATGCTTTCTCCATTCGTAAACGTGCCAATAACGATAATCCCTGGATAGGAACTTTCTCCGGCACCCGTAGCGGAGGCTATGCTTTTGTCGGTGATATTACGGGAGGTTTGGGACTCTGCCTGCATGATTTTGGCAGTCATATCCTTCATCCCTCGAAATATCGGGTGCCAAAACTTCATCTGCAACGATCACAGCATGGTTATGGAGCCCCGAAGGAGAACCGATGGACTTACGTCACTACGATAATGTCGCTCATGATCTGAATGCCAGCTACGAAGATGTTCAGGAGGGAATGAGTACTCCTTATGGCATTGCCCGCACCACTACACTCACACTTATTCCACAGAAAGTGGTTATGCAGGAAAAAAGGCTTTTGCCGATGTTGCTGAATCACTCTCAGAACCGGGAATATTGCTGCCCACACCAGACTATCTTCATGCACAGCAGGCTTTCGGCGTATGGAGCCTTCCGGACCGGAGTACTTCTTTTCGTGCGCGGGTAGAAGATCGCCTGGATGCATATATTGATTTTTATCGTAAAGCCATAGAGCAGAATAAATGGTACGGCTTCTGGAATTATGGTGATGTGATGCACGCTTATGACCCTGTTCGTCATACCTGGCGTTACGATGTCGGAGGATTTGCCTGGGACAATACGGAACTGGCTTCTAATATGTGGCTATGGTATAATTTCCTGCGTACCGGGCGTATTGATATTTGGCGTATGGCAGAAGCTATGACCCGTCATACAGGCGAAGTGGATGTCTATCATATCGGTCCCAATGCGGGATTAGGCAGTCGGCATAATGTAAGTCATTGGGGATGCGGAGCTAAAGAAGCGCGAATCAGCCAGGCCGCCTGGAACCGTTTCTACTATTACCTTACTACAGACGAACGTTGCGGTGACTTGATGACTGAAGTGAAAGATGCCGACCACAAACTCTATGACTTGGACCCTATGCGCCTGGCCCAACCTCGCAGTGAATATCCTTGTACCGCTCCCGCCCGTTTGCGTATCGGTCCCGACTGGCTGGCTTATGCCGGTAATTGGATGACGGAGTGGGAGCGTACAGGCAACACTGTTTACCGGGATAAGATCGTAGCCGGGATGAAAAGTATTGTGGCACTGCCCAACCGTATCTTTACGGGACCCAAAGCGCTGGGTTTCGATCCGGCAACGGGAATCATCACCAGTGAATGTGATCCCAAGCTGGAATCTTCGAATCATTTAATGACTATTATGGGTGGTTTTGAGGTAATGAACGAAATGATACGTATGATTGACCTTCCCGAATGGAAAGACGCGTGGCTGGACCATGCGGCACGTTATAAGCAAAAGGCGTGGGAATTGAATCATAGCCGTTTCCGAATTTCCCGTCTGATGGCATACGCTGCTTACCACAAGCGGGATGCACTAATGGCAAAAGAAGCATGGGAGGATTTATTCACCCGACTGGAACATACACCTGCGCCTCCTTTCCGGATCACTAAACTGTTTCCACCCGAAGTTCCGGCCCCTTTGGATGAATGCGTCAGCATCAGTACAAATGATGCGGCACTTTGGAGCCTTGATGCTATCTATATGCAGGAGGTCATTCCGATGGATGAATAATAGTTAGAAGAAAGCGGTTAATGCATTGTCAGTGAAATGCATTAACCGCTTTATGAATATATCAGATGAGTCTGTCTCTTATTTCAAGTACTGTTTCAACGGGCAATCAGCCATTTTCAGTCCATCTGCGATGCTTTTGGCATTCATGTGCGCTCCTTTCAAAAGAAGTATGCGTATGGTCATTGTTATAATAATCTGCCGCTTTCTTGATACCTTTCTTTTCGAGCTTTGTCAGCACTTATTTTATTCAGGTCGATAAAATAGGCTCCGGTAGCTTCGGCAGGCTTCGCGTGTCCATTTGCCGAAGGAGGCAGTGTTGCGTTCTATCTTTCCGTCTTTCCACTTATTGCGTGGGGTATGGCTTAAAACGATAGGTATCGCACCCTTTTCCTGAACGTCCATGATAAACTTCCTGAGATACCAGCCGAAAGTATAAATGACTTGATATTTACCTGTTTTCTCCATTAAAAATACTTTGCTTTCTTCTCCGGAGCCGGGCAATTCGGCACGGGCTTTTCGGTATTTATCTCTCCAGCGTCATTGTGTCCGAACTGGATATGAACAAAGTCTCCCGGTTGGAGTGCATGATATACTTTATCCCAGCGACCTTCGTCAAAGGAATGTACGGGCGCTGCGTCCTGCCATAGCACAATTCTCAACAGATATCTTATTCAGATCAAACTCATCTGCTATCACGCTGCCCCATCCCCACATACCGTTTTTATCGTTATCTTTATTTTTAACCGTACTGTCGCCGATGGTAAACAATACCGGGCGTCCTTCTTTGCGGCTCGAACCGGTAGCCTCATCCTTTTCAACAGGTTTCAGATACTTTGCCAATTCCAGCCCTTCGCAGGCGCGTATTCCGTCAGCGGCAGATTCGGCATTCACTTTGGCACCGAATGCACTGGTATGAATACGGTCGATATAGAACATATATTTCACTTTATTCTTGCCGAATTTCTCAAACTTGCGGGCGCTGATATCATTCAAATCAATGAAAGGAACATTCTGTTCTTCTGCTACTTGCTTTGCCCATAGACCGAATGTTTTATTGACACGGGTAATGATGGTGCTGTCTTTGTCTGCCCAGGCATTGCGGGGAGTCAGGGGAGAATAAAATCGGGTGTGCTCCTTTGGCTTTTACATCGTTGATGAAACGGCGCATATATTCTCCGTAGGTATACAGTCTCTTTGACTCCGGTTTCCTTGATTGTCACATTCAGACTGTCCTTGCCGATTCCCGGAATGGAGGCGCGGGCACGTCCGCTGTCATAGGGGCCGTTATCATTGTGTCCCAGTTCGATGATTACCCAGTCTCCGGCTTGCACGCCTTTGATTACATCCGGCCAGAGGCGGTTGTAGAAAGGTGCGGCTGCTAGTTCCTCCCAAAGCATGATTCTCAACGGTGATTCGGTTGGAGTCGAAATAATCTCCTGCGTAATATCCCCAGCCCCATTGGCCGTTGTTGCCGTTTCCTAAAGTACCGGTGCGCATGGTAGAGTTGCCGACCAGGAATAAGACCGGATTGTTACCTTTACGGCTTGCTCCGGCAACGGGGCGTGCCGTGCGTGCTTTATTCAGACTGTCCAGTGTGTTGTCTACCACCTGATTCACATCTTTCATTGGAGAAGCAATGTTGTTTTTTGTGCCTGCATCTGCAAAAGCTGCATATGATGGCTGTGAGCCAGCATAAGCAGTGAAATACCTTGTTTTTTCATTTACCTGATAAATAATGCTCTTATTTTAACTTGTAAACTTCTGTACCTGCTAATAGGAAACATCCTACACCATAATCTTCAAAATCGGGAACACTTTTTTGTAAGTTACCGGCTGCCCGTCTTTCGGTTCTTTGCCTGTTCCTTGTACATAGCCCAAGAAACCATTCGGATGAACTGCCTCTTTTACCATTGCATTCCATGCTTTCAGTGCAACAGGGAGATATTCTTTACGGTCGAGTAATCCGTTGCGGATTCCCCATGCCATTCCGTATACAAACAAGGCTGTGCCCGAAGTTTCTTTACCTCGAAATTGCTTTCATCGTGGAGGCTTACGTTCCAGAAGCCGTCTGTACGCTGACATTGCTTCAAGGCTTTGCTCATGGTCAGGAAGTCATTGATATAGTCCTGACGATGTGTTTCGTCAGCGGGGATTTCATCAATACACGCACAAGGGCTGCATATACCCAACCGTTTCCTCTGGACCAGTAGCAGTTCCTGCCGTTCGGCTCTTTGTAAGGAGGATCAAAATCCTGATCGCGCCACCATAATCCTTCTTTGGCATTGTACATACCGGCTTCTCCTTCTGTGTTGCGGGTATAGGAATACAGATCCCACATTTAGTCATAGTACTTTTGTTCGCCGGTCATCTTGCCAAACTTGGCATAAATCGGCATTGCCATTTGTATAGCGTCAATCCAGTCCCAATCATTTACTTGCGGAGTATTTACGACCATATCGATGCTGGCTTTTATATTCCGGATCATGTTAGGGTCGGAGGGACACATATTATAGGTCAATGTAAACTTGTCCGCAGCATTGGTCATCCGCATTGCGGGTCGTGTTTCCATTACGCATTCCCCATTTGTGGAAATTCGCCCAATCGTATGTATAGCTATAATAATCTTCGCGGGTAAATGCTATATAAAGCTATCAGCCCTTCATAATATACTCCGCGAGTCCAGATATTGCTGGGGCGAACTCTGCCAAAAAACGAGGGTAGGGTATAATCGGCATACTTTTTCATAAAGTAGTCGTTTACTTTTTTACGATGGTTGCCAAAGTCTCCTTTTGTTCGGGCAACTCTTGCGCACCGGCTGAACCGGCAGACATGCTACTCAGGAGAGTTGCTGTAATAAATGAGAGGAGTAATTTCTTCATGGTATAAAAACTGTTTATAAATAAAATTAGCTACTATAATTGATTTCACGGGCAAAGATAGGGAATCTTTTTCCTCTTCAATGGAATATTGTCCACAAGTATTTAAATTTGTCCATATACCCGCACTGTGCTGGCGGCATTCGACTGGGATGGGAAGAACTTGAAACAACATTGGGTGTTCGACAGCAATAATCCGGGGTGTGGAGACTATGCCGGGCAGGGTAACCATAATCTTCGTGTAGGCGATGTGGACGGTGACGGATGTGATGAAATAATGTATGGTTCTTGTGCCATTGATCATGATGGAAAAGGATTGTATTCTACCCGTATGGGGCATGGAGACGCTATGCATCTGACACAATTTGCTCCCGGATTAAAAGGCTTGCAGGTTTGGGATTGTCATGAAAATAAGAAAGATGGTTCCACTTTCCGTAATGCGGCTACGGGTGAAGTGCTGTTTCAGGTGAAAAGTAGTATAGATGTAGGCCGGTGTATGGCTGCTGATGTTGATCCGCGCAATCCGGGAGTGGAGATGTGGTCATCCGATTCAAAAGGAGTACGTAATATAAAAGGTGAAGTGATTCGTCCTGACCTCAAGAGCTTTTCAGTTAATATGGCTGTATGGTGGGATGGAGATTTGCTTCGTGAGTTGCTGGATAAAAACAGGATAACCAAGTATGATTGGGAAGACGATGTATGTCGTCCGTTAATGATATTTGATGGAACGGATTCAAATAATGGTACGAAGTCCCATCCTTGTTTGCAGGGAGATATAATAGGTGATTGGCGTGAGGAGGTGCTGCTCCGTACGGAAGATAATTCGGCACTTCGTCTGTATGTGTCGCGGATACCGACTGAATACCGTTTTCATACTTTCTTGGAAGATCCGGTGTATCGTATCAGTATCGCTACTCAAAATGTGGCATACAACCAGCCTACCCAGCCTGGTTTTTATTTCGGACCGGATTTGAAAGAGGGGATATTTAGAGGTTATGAATTTAAAAATGAATAAAGACTATATACCATGAATCTGAAAACATT
>VOFG01001092.1_pt1 | contig 42001 bp, 69 predicted proteins | sample 5384171 | NCBI WGS metagenome assembly VOFG01 (sample SAMN12384726, study PRJNA508395) | human gut metagenome | isolation source: healthy gut F | host: Homo sapiens
ACAACTGCGATAATCGCTCCCCAGGACCACGGATACAGAAACAACCGCTGCCGTCTCTTTGCAACTGTCATCTTGTCTGGCCACACGATCTTCTTGAATTCTCTGTCAAGACCCTTGAACCAGCTCTCCTTCTGAGTTTTCTTACTACTCATCGACATTCACTCCTTCTTGCGGCGATTATTTTGTCTCTTTGTGCAATGTGTGTTTCTTACAGAATCTGCAGTACTTCTTGGTTTCCATACGTTCCGGATGAGATTTCTTATCCTTTGTCATGTTGTAGTTACGCTGCTTGCATTCTGTACACTCCAATGTGATTCTTGTACGCACAACTTCCACCTCGCTTTATATTCTTAGTTATCGTGTTTCGTGGCTAAGCTTGCGATGCTGCCCGATTTTAGGCATAAAAAAAGACCTACTTCCATTCGCCCGAATATCGTATCATATCCAGGCTTAAAAAGCAAGCTTTTTCCTATATTATTTGCATTTTTTGAAAGAACTTTTTGGGAATAAATCTACTGTAGCTGCTTATACCAGATATTTCGGGATTAACGGAACGCAGCTGATAACTTCCATTCTGATACACAAATTCGGCGCTCATCTGCGAACTTCCGTCTGCATCTTCTACGCCATCACCTGTTTCTGACACAGACCGGCTCTCATTTTTATTTTCTTCTTTAAAAAGTAACTTTATAATCATGGGACAACGTTCCCCTGACCACTCCTGTTACACCGCTGATCACATATTTTCCTTCATAATTATCAAGTTTTACTTCTTTCGTTATATAACCGTCTCCGGAACCGAGCTGCTTCTTCAGGTCATTATAGAATTCTTTGTTCTCTTTTTTTTTGCAGGAAGAATCCTTCTCAAACAATCCTGCTACTTCAGAGAAAGATTTGCCTGCCTTCGCAGCTTTCACATATGCGTTCAGGATGTCCTGCATCTTTCTGTTAAATTTCTTTTTTCCCATTTTCCGATATCTTCATCTTGGAAATCGTCGCATTTCCTTTATCTGACGCCCGGAACCCGGACCGGTACATCCGGAAGCACGGAACTTTTACCTTGATCTTATGTTCCCCTTCAATCAATGACACTTTGTATTGTTCCAGATTGTCAGAGTCATCTTTCAGCTTAGAATCCTCCGTCAGTTTTATATCATCGATCCAGGCTTTGAACCTGCCGGAAGATAGAGATTAAAGTCATTTGCTACTATCTCGTCTGATGATACTTTCCAATCAGTAAAAAAAAAGTTTCGTTTTTCTGTTTTGAACAATAAGCATCTTCGTCTTTTCTTTGTTATCTTCTGTCTTATATGCAACGGTAAATGCACGCTGCTTTCCGCCGGATTCTACCTCTGTCTGACGATTTTCCTTTGTCTCTTTTTATTTCATAACCGGAAATCCCAGTAACTGCATTTTTCTTCATATAGCTTACATATTCATCCTGCGTTACATATCCGTTTTTCGGAAGATCTGACAAGCGCCCTGCCTTCTTCCAGTTTTCCTGTATGTACGCCTTACAATAGCGCTCTGCCACCGCCTCCGGGCGACCGTGATATACTTCTATAATACAGAATACAGCAACTATAAGGATCCCTGCTGCAATTCTTTTTTTTATTGCTTTCTTCTGTCCGGTTGTCATATCGACCAGGAACGTTTATCCGGATAAATTGCGGCACACGGCTCGGATCTTTTCCTTCTTTTTCCCGTTTTATCTTCTTTTTCTTTCCGCTTTTCTCCCAGGACTGAAGGAATTTCTTCATATGCATCTTCTTCGGAACATCTTCATAGTCCTTTTTTCTTCTTGATGAAATCTCCGATATCCCCCGTGAACATACGTGTCGGCTCATCTGCCTCTTCTTTGCTGTCCTCTCCAATCATTCTGGTCGGTTCTTCAACCGGTTCTTCTTCCGGAGGTTTCATTCTCTTTCAGATCCTGTTCTCTCAGCTTGATCTTCCTGTGAAGTTCCTGTTCTAATTCTTCCCGCGTCACTTCTTCAATCATATGGCCCAGATTCTCCGGAATTGTGAGCTGCTTTTTTCAGACCATCATTTTCTTCCGGTTCTTCGCTCCACTCTGGTTCGAATAATTTCTTCGCTTCATCAATTACTTTCTCCGATTCCTCTGCTATCTCCCTGATCGGAAAATTCTACCTTCCGGGCTTTTTCCAGTCCTTCCAGATCATTATATAATGTTTCCTCTTTTTGATTCGGGAAGACGCATTCCACAATAATTGCAGAAACGAGCATCATCTGGATTGTCAGACTTGCAATTCGGGCATTGACGCATAAGCATTCCTCCTTTTCAAATCACAGCCGGGCAGCCATGCCTGCTTGCCGTTTTTACTTCTTGCATTATAACACTAACTTGAAATTCTAGCACATATTCTCCTGCTGTTTTTCAAAATCCTGTAAATCTTATGTCAAAAAATGTCAAAAAATCCGGCAGGCCTCACAAAAGCCGCCGGATTTTTACTGTTAACTTTATCTACACTTAGAATAATCCTGTGATCCTTCCTTCATCATCCACGTCAATTCTTTCTGCTGCCGGAACCTTCGGAAGACCAGGCATCGTCATGATGTCTCCTGTCAGGGCTACAATGAATCCTGCCCCCGCAGAGACTTTCAGGTTGTGGACTGTAATGTCAAAAGTCTTTCGGTGCTCCAAGTTTCTTCGGATCATCGGTCAGACTGTACTGTGTCTTCGCCATACAGATCGGTGCGTTGCCGAATCCAAGATCCGTCAGCTGTTTTACCTGCTTCTGGGCTGCTGCCGTAAGTACTGCTTTATTACCACCATAGATCTTCTGCACGATCTGATCCAATTTATCTTCGATCGTTCCTTCCAGTTCATATGCATAGTGGAAATCACCTGGTTCCTCACACAGACGTACCACTTCTTCTGCAAGCTTCAGACCGCCTTCGCCGCCCTTTGCCCATACTTCCGGAAAGTGCCACGTTTACTCCGACCTCTTTACATTTCTCCTCTACAAGATCCAGTTCCGCTTTGGTATCCGTCAGGGAACGCATTGATTGCAACAACACATGGAAGTCCATATACGTTCTTAATATTATCCACATGTTTCATTAAGTTCGGAATTCCATTTTTCTAATGCTTCCAGATTTTCTTCATTCAGATCCGGTTTTTGCAACGCCGCCGTTATACTTGAGAGCTCTTACAGTTGCTACGATCACGACTGCATCCGGTTTGATTCCTGCCATACGGCATTTGATATCCAGGAATTTCTCTGCCCCTAAGTCTTCTCCGAATCCTGCTTCTGTGATCGCATAATCTGCAAGCTTCATTGCCATTCTGGTCGCCGTCAGTGAGTTGCATCCGTGCGCGATATTGGCAAATGGTCCGCCATGCACGATTGCAGGTGTATGCTCCAGTGTCTGTACCAGGTTCGGTTTCAAAGCATCTTTCAGAAGTGCGCACATCGCACCTTCTGCATGCAGGTCATGCTGTCACCGGTTTTTGGTCTGCGATCTTGCCATAAGTATAACCAACAATAATCTTTCCGAGTCTTTCTTTTCAGATCTGCAATATCCTTCGAGAGGCAGAGGATTGCCATGATTTCAGAAGCAACAGTGATATCATAGCCGTCTTCTCTCGGCACACCATTTACCCTTCCGCCAAGTCCGTCTGTGATGAAACGGAGCTGACGGTCATTCATATCCACACATCTCTTCCATACAATTTTTTCTTGGATCAATATTCAGGTCATTTCCTGATAGATATGATTTATCGATCATTGCTGCCAGTAAGTTATTCGCAGCTCCGATCGCATGAAAATCTCCCGTAAAATGAAGGTTGATATCTTCCATCGGAACAACCTGCGCGTATCCTCCGCCCGCAGCTCCTCCCTTCATACCGAATACAGGTCCAAGAGATGGCTCACGAAGTGCCACCATGGGCTTTTTCCCCATTCTCTGCAGGGCATCTGCAAGACCTACCGTGGTAGTTGTCTTACCCTCTCCTGCCGGTGTCGGATTGATTGCGGTCACAAGAATCAGCTTCCCGTCTTCTTTATCTGATTTCTTTAAAAAATTATAATCAATCTTTGCTTTATACTTTCCATACTGTTCCAGATATTCTTCTGGAATTCCTGCTTTTTCTGCCACCTTTGTGATAGGCTCCATCATACATTCCTGTGCGATCTCAATATCTGTTTTCATCATTCATTTCCTCCTGATCGTATGTTGTCTTTCTGAATTCCCAATCCTTTTCATACAACACTACCGGTTCTTCTGTATCCGGTGCTGTAAAAAAAGGACAACACTCATCCCATTTAGGATAAATGCTGCCCAGACGGTCGGCTTCTACCAAGTATCTGATTTCCTGTGGTACTCCACATTATCCGTCAGTCATCAGATCTTCTCTTTGTCTTTTTACTATATTATAAGGATGGAAAATTGTCAATCCGGAAAATTCACCTGCATCATCCGGATGCTCGTAACACAGTCTTTATTTTTTCATCTTTTTAATAACTGTAGACTTTTTTCCCCATGTGATATTCTTTTTTCCCTGCGCCCGCATGATACTTCTTGAAATCACATCTACAATAATAAATCCAAATGCAATACCAAGACACGTTTCGAGCAATACCCGTGCATGTTCTGCTGCCATTGAAAAATTTCTGCTGACTACACCATCCATCAGATAATACAGCCTTGCTCCCGGCATCAACGGAAAGACCGATGCGGTCAGGGAAGACCGTGGACGGCGCATGATCGATTCTCGACATAATAAATGCATATCCTGCAACAAAACAGGACGCAGCTACTATTGCGGAAAAATTATTCGGATACCATGCATACACCAGTAAATATATCCCCCATGTCAGAAATGCCCTGACACCGGAATACAGGATTTTCTTTCCCCGTATTTTGAACCAGCTTGCATAAGCAATACAGCCTATCGTACAGGAAATCAGCTGAATCACGGTATTTTTATTCACATCAAATCCTTCTGCTGATATATTTCCCATCAACAGCATTGCAAGTGCGATCCCGGAAGCAATGCCAAACGCACCAAGCATTGAATTCATTACTTCCAGTGCTCCTGAGATAAAGTTTCTCTGCATCACATCACGTATCCCATTGATCACACCAAGTGCACTGACTAACAGCATGATAATTCCTATCATGATACGGTCCGGATGATCACCCAGACCGATTCTGGCAGCACTGATGATCACAACCTCCGATAAGAATGCAAGGATCAGATTGTAGATCATCGGGTTGCCCTCCCGCTTACCAAGCCACCTGCCTGCCAGAACGATCATCAGGCAGACAATCAATGCAACAACTGCATCCTGCATATCTCCACCGAAGAATACGGTAAACGCCGTTCCACCTGTAATCTGTGCGATTCCTGTGATCAGTTCACTCTGATCCGGCCGTGCCATTACTTTTTTATAGCGCCTGACCAGCTCTTTATCATCCGGATTATATGCACAGACATACCGTGACAGGGCATTCAGATAATTCAGCCTGTCGTAATCTGCCCCTGTAGACTCTATATGCCTGATCTGTGTGAGAATCTCACCTTCCGGCGACTCCACCGTCACCTGTATATTACTTGGAATCACATATACATCATATTTTACGAAACCATAGCTCTTATACATACGGTACAGGCTGTCTTCTACCCGGAAAATTTCCGCCCCGCACTGTAACATTGCTTCTCCTATATTCAGGATTCCTGTACTAACTTTTCATAATTCATGGATTTCAATTATTATTTCTTTCCACCGATCAGCGGAAGATTCAATGCGCTTTTACCGATATGATATTCTCTCTTCATTGCATGCATGATACTTCTGGATGCCACATCTACGATGATAAATCCGAATGCAATTGCAAGGCAGGTCGCCAGAAGAATAATCGTCTCATCAAAAACCATCTGCGGATCCTGGCTGACACACCCGTACATTACATAGTACAGATTCGGTCCTGGGATCAGCGGGAATACCGATGCAGTCAAAAAAGATGGTTGAAGGTGCTTTATTTACTCTGGACATGATAAATGCATAAAATCCAACAAATCCTGCTGCAATCATGGTTGCCATGAAGTTACTTGGTTTTACTGCGTATACTGCAACATAAATTGCCCATGTAAAAAATGCTCCGATACTGTTATACCATACCTGTTTTCCACGGATCTTAAACCATAATGCAAATCCCGTACACGCAACCGTGCAGGAGAGCAGCTGGATCGGATACACTGTGATTCAGGATAAAATGATCGGAATATCCTCGTGGAATAATATGATCGCAAGACCGATTCCAAATGCATTCCGGCAGCTCCAAGGAACGAGTTCATAATATTAATGAATCCGGAAATGAAGTCTCTCTGAAGGAGATCACGGATTCCGTTCGTTGTACCCAATCCACTGATCAGCAGCATGACGATACCGATCATAATACGGTCCGGATGCTCTGCAATTCCCATCTTCAATGCCCAATAATAATCACTTCTGATATAAACGCAAGAATACCATTGTAAACCAGTAAGTTGCTTTCACGCTTTCGCAAGCCAGTCACCGACTGCAACGATCATCACCGATACTATAAATGCAATGACCGCATCCCAGAGGTTACACCCGAAAAAAATACAGCAAATCCTGTTCCACCCATGATTCCTGCCGCATATCTTGTGATACGCTTCTGTGGTTCACGATTGATAACTTCCAGATATTTCTCACGCATCTCATTTTCATCCGGTGTATGCTGACAGACATATCTGCACAGATTATTCAGATAATCCAGCTGGTCAAAAAATTCGGTTCCGACGACTCGATATGACGTATCTGTGTAATAATCTCGCCTTCCGGTGTCTCCACCGTCACCTGTATATTACTCGGAATGACAAATACATCCGATCTCTTAAATCCATAGCTTCTGCACATGCGGTAAAAAGCTGTCTTCCAAACGGAAATTCTCTGCACCACTTTGAAGCATCGCTTCTCCGATGTCCAGGATCCCCTGTACAATCTTGTTATAATTCATCTTTTTTACCCCTTGTTTTTCCTTCATAAAAATTTGAATCATATCATTTTCTAAATCAACAAAACATTTTGAATAACAGTTTGTAATATCTTGGATTTTTTCTTTCTCTCCCTTCTTCCGTATTGTCTGCTGCTTTACTGCTCACCTGTTTCCCGAAACCTCCGACAATTCTCCTGTTGTCGAATCCATGATGAATCCATAGATATCTTTTTCGGCATGGATGTCTTCCTTCCAGTAAGGGAGAATAATTGATACGTACGACACGTTCGCATCCTCTGTAATCAATGCTTCTCAGTGCATGGAACAGTGAGAATCTCGCTGCATCTTTTCTGGTTCTCAGCTACTGCATCTTCCAGATCAGCATTCGAATCCGGTTTTGTAAATATATGGATCTTTGATAAGTCCAGGCTTCTGGGCATTCAAAAAACATCATGGTTCTTCCTAAGCGTTTCTTTATTTGGATTCATTATCTTCGATTGCACCCTCCCCATGGCAGATTATCTAACTGTTTTACAGAACGGAAAATCGCTCCTTCTACTTTGCCTTGATCGTACAGTCAAGCGCTCCTTTATCAACGATTGCAATCTTCACATCGATTCTCAAGTGTCAAGGACAAACCTTTAGATCTGATTGCCATACTGATTGATTACTGCACTGTCTAAGGACAGGTCGATCTTTCCTTCTCCGGCCTCTACCATTACCTGACAGTCACTGGATTCTAAACGCTATTGCAGGTCTTTTGATCTCCATGTTTGTATCCTCCTCTTTCATTTATCTTGTGACTTTGTTTATCTCTTTATGGGTTTATCATAGTCTTGGAACCTTACAGGAGAGAGTGGGGTTTTCTTAATATTTATTATAGGTACGGAAAAGACTGCAACTGTAACAGCTGCAGCCTTTGTTTTTATATATAATCAAATATTCTTTTTCTGGAAAATTTACTGGTAAAATCTTATAATGATTACAAAGAATATACTATGTAAACTCAATTTAAATATATACTTTTGATACGAAAGGAATTCTTTCAATATGAACGGAATAAACGTAACTATCACAGATATGATGAACTGCCGCGACCGACGCGTAAGCATCCAGAACGAACTGATCAGTAAATATGATAAACCAGTCCTGTCTTTTGCATGAACATCCCAGGACCGGTAAAACCAACGAACAGATCCGAAAAAGCTTTTGATTCTGGAAAGCAGAATTATTAAAAGCTCTTTCTGCTCACAATATAACAATCCTTCACACCGAAGAATTCCACGAACCTTCCGGTGATGAACTGATCATGGCATTGGATGCACCCGCCGAAGATATCAAGACACTTGCTACTGAAATTGAAGAAAGCCATCCTCTCGGACGGCTCTTTGATATGGATGTCATTGGAACTGACAGTATGAAATTATCCCGCGGCACCTTACCGTAAATGCATCATCTGCGGATGCCAGGCACAGGAATGTGCGCGGTCACGGAAGATTCCGTGGAGGATTACATTTTCTATTTAATGCATCATGGCGGCTGGGACCTTGTAGTTTTATTCCTGAGGTTTCGCATGCCATAATAATTAAACAGAGGAACCGTACGTAACCTTTGTGATATCGGAAGTGTACGAAAAAGCCGGAAAATCAATGGTTTCACCACAACTTTCCGGCTACACAACGGTTACAATCCATCTATTGAATTCATTATCATTGGCCAATCACGACATGAGAAAGACTTGGTATTGTGTTTGATGCGTATTTTGGCGCGATGTGTAGAAGTTCTTAGGCAGTTTGACTTCCCGTTAAAGGGACGGAGCGAACTGTTTGAACCCCCGTAGGGGTGAGTTTTGAGCGGAGACCCTTTCGTTCTTAGGGAAGGCGGACTGCCTTAGAACTTCTGCATCGTGACATCCAGCAACAAACACAATACCAAGTCTTTCTCATGGACCGGGGGTAAGCCACGATGATGAACTAAATAGAAACTCACTCCCGGTTCTTATTATACACAAACATCCAAAGCGCCATCGCACATATGATCACATACCCCAGCACGCTATACCTATCCGGTACCTGTCCGAACAGAAAGAAGCCCAGAATCGTCGAAAAATGATCTGCGAATAATCATAAATGGATATCTCTTTCGCCGGTGCATGATAATAAGCCGCCGTGATTCCGAACTGTCCGCCTGCAGCCGCAAGTCCCGCACCCAGAAGCGTTAAGATCTGCAGGCCGCTCATCGGATGGAAATCCAGAAGCAGATATGGCAGTGTAACCACACGAGAATCCCGAGAAGAAGATTACAACCGAAGAACCTTTCTGTCCTCTCTGCCCAAGGATACGCACCATCGCATAAGCAATACCTGCGCAGATTCCACCGCACAGTCCGATCAGTGACGGTACCAGTGCCATATTCGTAAATGTCGGTTTGATTACAAATAAGCTTCCGATGAATGCACCCGCAACCGCCAGTGCCTGTGCCGGACTCATCTTTTCTTTCAGCAATAAAAATGAAAAGATAATTACAAAAGAACGGCGACATCTTATTCAGCATCGATGCATCCGACAGCACCAGATGATCCACCGCATAGAAATTACACAAGATTCCCACCGTACCGAATGTTGCACGCAGAATCATATATTTCAGATTTCCCTTTTCGATTTTAAATCCATCCTTACTTCTTATGATCATGATCAGCGCAATAAAAAAAGCTACCAGATTTCTGAAAAAAGCTCTTCTGTACCGAAGGCAGATCACCGGATAACCTTACGAAATGCATTCATGAATGCAAATGACAACGCTGATAATGTAATAAAAAAATATTCCTTTGTATCTGGAATTCATAAACTTACACTTCCTCATGATTTATTTTTTTATATCTTACGTTATATCATTTATCTTACCACGAAAAATTTTTTGAAACTGTTGGACTTAATTTTATATCCGACAATTGCCATACTTGACACTTTTGTACAACTTTTTCCAGACTACAATTTTTACATTGTCGCATTCCCCCATAAAACAACCTATCTGTTGATAGAATTTCAACGCGGATATGATAAAATATTTTTGGATAATGAAAGGAGAAATGCAACATGAAACCCCTTGAAACATTTATCGAACAACGCAAAGAACGCTTCGTCAGAAACAGTCTGATGTCTGACGAATTTCTGGATTTTGTTAATAAAAATATGAAACCAATAGAGAAACAGATGTCCTATTATCAATGTGCCATCATGGAAGTAGAGACGAAATTCAAAGTATTAAACGAACAGTATTCCCTGGAATATGACCGCAATCCGATTGAGGATATCAAAGTCCCGTGTCAAATCCATGGAAAGCCTGATCAAAAAGATCCGTAAAAAAGATATACCGCTCACCCTTTCTTCTATTGAAGAAAATATCCATGATATTGCCGGTGTCCGTGTCATCTGTTCTTTTCCGGATGATATCTATATGCTTGCGGACTGTTTGCTTTTCAGGATGACATCACACTTCTTGAGAAGAAAAAGACTATATCAAAAATCCAAAACCGGGCGGATACCGCAGTCTTCATCTGATCGTCAGTGTACCAATCTTTTTTACAGGACGGAAAACGTAACATGACTGTAGAAGTACAGCTTCGTACGATCGCTATGGATTTTGGGCAAGTCTGGAACATAAACTTCGTTACAAGAAAGATATCCCGGCTGACAAAGCAAAATATCTGGAGGATGAGATGCTTGCCTGTGCACAGATCAGTGCCGACCTGGATATGCGTATGCAGAACGTCCGTGATGTAATTGCTGAGAATGCTAAACCAGACGAACAGTCTTTATTATTAAAAAAGATTTGTCATAAAAAGACATATTGAAAAAATATAAAAAAAAAGCACTGCGAAATTTGGTAATATTTCACAGTGCTTTGCCATTACGATATTCTGAAATGACCGACAATATCCGTTCTCTCCTGCAGGATATCTTCTTCATAATTCTTCTGATACGGATCATTATGATGAATCACATATGGTACACCTTCCACATTCCGTCTGTCAGAAATTACCCTGATATGATTCTTGAACACTACAATATCGCCGCCCTGCCATTGTTCAATGTCATTTACATCCGTGGTTAGACTGGTCGCTGTATGTTCAAAATATATTCTCAGGTTCTTTACTCTTCGGAAATCAATATTTTTATCCGGCTCATCGATATCATAATCCTTCGGATTCGTTCCTGATATCTTCGTCTACCAGTTCCCGCAGATCATATCCGCTTTTCTTAAGCGCATATCCGACAACATCTGTACAGACACCATATCTGTCATCCGGATAACCAGTCTGATAATATCTGCTCTTGTAAACCGGCCGCTTCTTCACGTAAACCAATGCATTCGTCAAAATATCGGTCTGATCATCCGTACCGTCACCATCTTTATCCACACACTGCTATGATACGGTGTGATCTCTGTGCCGTTATATTCATTCTTTGGCCGGTCTGTCTTCGTCAATCCTACCACATCACGTCCTGCCAAAAATCCGCCAAAGGTCAGCCAGATGATAATAGCGATTGGAACTAAGATTCGGAATTTCATCTTTCTTGTCTTATGATGAAATACAATCATTCTGCAAACGCACCAAATGCACCGCCGACAAACGCAATCCCTATCAGCACTGCCTCTTTGATCCGCCACTGATGATGCATTGCTTTCGCTTTATCCGTTCCATATAAAATGAATGCAATAATATTTACTGCAACGAGATAATAGGATATCGGTGTCGCCGCTGTAAGTAATTCTGCCATCTTCTGCTCCCTCCTTCGCATCTCCATTGTATCTTACCTTTGGTTAGCTTTCAATCAGAAAACGGATATAATTATAAACTTCCGAAAAATCAATCTCACATTGTCCACCCCATATATATACTGGTACTTTAGAATCAAAGCCATAGATCACCGGATAATTTTCTTCATCAAAAATATATACGAATACACGTCTTCCTTCTATATCTACCATCAATATTCTTTTTACTCCTGCATTCGCATATTTCTGAAGCTTTATAACCATATCTCTTCTTTCGTAGACTTTGATAATACTTCTAATATAAAATCCGGCGCACCATATATCCGATTCTTATATAGTTTGTCCCGGTCACATACAATCATCACATCCGGCTCCACGATCGTCTTATTATCACAGTCAAGCTGTACATCCAACGGAGCTATTAATGGTATGCAATTTCCTTTATTTTTGGAAATAAATTCAAGAAAACCTTGCGTAAATATATTCCCACCATCTGATGTAATGTTTCCAGACGCCATATCATAGAGCACACCATCAATCAGTTCTGCTCTTTGCTTTCATCTGGAAGAGCGTAATAATCTTCTACCGTATACTCTCCTTGCCGCTTCACTGTATATGCTGCACTTGCATCCTTTACAACAGATGCATAATACCGTTCCCGTTCCATCGGCAAAAAAATTTTTTCCAAAGCCTTCAATGTATCATAACGAGGTGAAGTTGTCGTACCTCCAAAATCTTCTGCACGGTTCCAAGTGGTTTGGAGCTCCGCAATCTGTTCGTTGGTGTATCCTTTTTTCCTTTTCTTTTCTTTTTCATTTCTTGAATATTCATGGCGCACACTCCTTTATAACAAGCCTAGTTATACACCTTTTTAGAAGTAATACTTATTTCTAATATATACTATCATATATTCCATTTATATTCAATCATTTTCAATCCATTTTTAATCCATTTTTAAATCCATTTCATCAATCCATCCATCATCCGAAATGATACTTCGATCAGCCCGGATTTTCCCCAGTTCATTCGACATTGCCGACCGGTCTACTCCAAGGTAATCTGCAAGCTGCTGCCTGTTATACGGAATATCGAACTCTTCATTTTCACGCTCCATTGCCTGATAAGACAGATAAGACAATAGTCTGCCACGGATCGTCTTCGATGAAGTGTATGGACAGATTTAGGTTCTTCTGCGCCGATATCGCAAGCAGGTTCTGCACCAGATTCTGATGAAACTCACACGCATTCGGACACACTTTTAAGATCTTTCACATCCAGAAATAACACTTCGCAGTCAGACATCGCAATTACATTGACCATCAGCTTCTCATCCAGTGCACAGGCATACTGCGAAGATCTGACCTTCTTTACATAATCCAGACACTTTGTTTCCCCAGATATCATCGTTTTCAATCAGGGCATTTCTTTTAACATAACACCGATCGATGAGACAATATCCCCCGCATGAAAGATGATCTCATCTTTCTGGTATTTTCTTCTTCTTCGCACTTAAGCAATTCAGCATAGAAGATACTTCTTCTTCCGTTGCCCCTGCGAAGATCTCGTCTTTGTTAATGCTTTTTAAATTCACGCTTTCCATTTTTGTTTCCTCTCTACATCACCGTCTGATACAGAAGCACCATAAGCGGCATCGTTATGATTGATAACAATGTCGTCATAACATTGATCGCACTGGCATATTTCGAATCATTTCCATACACCTGACACATCTGCGTGATCGTTGAAGCAGACGGTGTGATCACCGCAAGGAATACGATCAACAGTAATTTTTTTCCATACGATGTATGTTCACAAGCCCGCTTATCTTTAAAATCATCAATGATATCACAGGTATCACGACCAGTCTCAGAAATGAAATAAAATACACTTTTACATTTTCAAATATATTCTTAAGATTCATCTCTGCGATCAGCATCCCCGTTACGATCATACTTGCCGGACCGATCATACTGCCCACAGAACTTAAGGTCTGATTTACGATTTCCGGCAGCCTGATCCTGGTAAAAAACAGCACAACTCCGGCAAATACCGAAATCATATTGATATTGAATACAATCTTTTTCCAGTCCCACTTTCCTTCCCGGCTGATCGTATTCTTGCCATGCGTCCACAGAAATACCAATTGGACACTCATGAACACACAACCGTATAATACCCATTCTTTTCCCAGAATAAAAGTCACCAGCGGTACGATCAAATTGCCCGAATTCGAATAATAGATGGATGTCATCTCTACTTCATTTAGTTTCAATACCTTTCCAACACCCCACACTGCTGCCAGTAATATAACCTGTAATAATACCGACGCTGCAAATACCAGCAAAAGTTCCTTCACTTTTTTCACTCGTATAATCCACCTGAAATGCATTGATGATCACACACGGGATAACAAGATATAATACAATTTTAGAAATAACTTTGCTGTCATCTCCCTTTAACAATCCTGTCTTTACAATAATATATCCCATCAGGATCATAAGAAACAGTTCTGCGATCTGTTCCATTAAAAGTATACTGATTTCCATAATAATCTCTCTTTCCTTTTACAGTCCTACCGAAAATCATATACACTTTCCTGATGATTGTCAATCTCACAAAAACCTGACATCCTTCTATTAATCATACTTATATTGACATGTTATTTATCATTCGTATATTGATTCCTTCTATCTATAAGGCTATAATAATGTTTATAAAAATATAAAACAGGCAGTATAAAATACAGGGAGGAACTTAAGATGAGATACAAGAATATTATTTTTGACTTTGGAAATGTAATCGGAAAATTTAAAGGAGACTATATCCTGGGGAAATTTGCTTCTACACCGGAAGATTATGATATTCTTGCTGATGCCATTTTAAAAACTGGGTAGCTTTAGATGCCGGAACTATTGACTATGACCAGAATGCCGAAGATACGATTGCAGGCCTTCCGGACCATCTGAAAGATACTGCCCGTGATTTCTTCGAGAACTGGTTCCAGTATGTCGATCCGCTTCCTGAAACATGGGAATTCATCAAAGAGTTAAAAGCCCGGGGAGTTCCGATCTATCTGCTTTCCAACGCCTTCTACCAGGTTTGCAGAACGTGCACCGGAAGATTATCCGATCCTGAAAGAATTCGATGGCATCGTCTTCTCTGCACCTCTAAAGATGGCAAAGCCGGGACACGATATTTATTACCATCTGTTCAATGAATTTAACCTTCTGCCGAGAGAATGCTTCTTTATCGATGACACGGTGGAAAATGTCATTGCAAGTAAAGAACTTGGAATGGAAAGCATCTTGTTTACGGGGAGATATTGAGGCCGTTAAAAGGGCAATTGAGTTTTAATCAATTGCTTCCCTGGTTCATATGAATGATATATGGAATCAGAATAACCGGGCTTCTCAATCCCGTTACAGATACGCTTTACCATTGCCGCAACCATATTGACGGCTGTCGACACCGCACCGGGAATGATCAGAACTGAAATGGGAGGTGTCATAAATCCACTTCCGGATGTTATGTAAAAAATACTTGATTTTTAGCTTTTCGTTCGGTATAATTCATATTCGGACAAAAAACATAAGATGATTTTTGGTTTAATTGGAAACGACACAAGTGTATGCTTGATTAACGAACAACACAAGTGTCTTTTTGTACCCATTTTTAAATATTTACATAAAAAAGGAGAACAAAAATTATGCCAAAAAATCTATTTCAAAACGTTATTTTTACATTAATGATGTCATTTCTGATGGTATACGTCATGATCTGCTACAATATTTGCCTGAATGTGGGAGGAATGAGCAACCAAGTATTCCTGATGGCTTTCGGCGAACTGAAAATCATGTGGCCGGTTGCCTTTCGTTCTGGAATTTGCTTTCGTTGACAAACTTGCACATATGCTTGCCTTCCGTATCGTTACACCACAGGACAGACCAATCTTCATCACTCTTGCAATCTCTTCCATGATCGTATGCATCATGTGCCCTTGCATGAGTCTTGTTGCAACGATTCTGTTCAAGAACGCAGGAAGTAATGTGATTGCTACCTGGTGTCAGACAACATTCATGAACTTCCCAGTTGCTTTCTTCTGGCAGAGCTTCTACTGCGGACCATTCATCCGTCTGATCTTCAGAAAGATGTTTCCTGAGAAAGAAAACGTTGCCGCTTCCGCTGTAACCGAATAATTGATACAAAAAACCGAGCCTGTTTCTATACAGTGCCCGGTTTTTCTTTCTTCTTATTCTGTTCTTCCTGTCTATACAAAAAGCAATGCCATATTCAGCCCTGTTACAATCACAGCAATCACCAGAAGCAAAAAATTCAAACGTCTGCTGTTCGCATATTTTCCCATTACCTTTTTCGAAGCCGTCAGATATATCTGTGTAAATATTGTAACTGGAAGCTGGACGGCAAGCAGCATCTGGGAATATACCAGACCTTCGAATGGCTGTCTGATAAACAGGATGATCACCGCTGCCGGAATCATCGTCAGCAAAATGCCAGCTTTTGTTTCCTTTTGTCTTAATATCATATGGCTGGTTAAAGATTCCGGAAAATATCGTTCCACCGGCCATTCCTGCAGTGATACTGGATGATATACCAGCCAGCAAAAGTGCCAGTGCGAAGACCACCGTTGCCGCATTCCCCAACAAAGGCGACAGCATCTTTCCTGCAACAGTCAAATCATCAACCTGTTTCCCATTTCCGTTCTGATAAAGCGTCGCTGCCGCCATCAGGATCATGGCACTGTTGATTGCCCATCCAATGATCATGGAAAATAATGTATCTTTAAATTCATATTTCAACTGCTGTTTGATTACCGAACTGTCTTCCAGATTCCACTGTCTGCTCTGAATAATCTCCGAATGCAGGAACAGATTATGCGGCATCACCACCGCCCCTAATACGCTTAAGATCACCGGCATGCTTCCCGACAGGAAATGACGGTTTCACCCATCCGACCACAGCTGCTCCCCAGTCGATCTTCGCAATTCCTATTTCGAATAAAAAGAAAATCCAATCAGCGACACGAATAATGATGATCAGTTTTTCTATTCTTTTATATGCATTCGTAAATGCACAGAAAATACCAGAAACCAGGATCAGGATACTCCCCATTTTGATTGGTATATGGAACAGCATCTGCAATGCGATTGCACCACCCAGCATCTCTGCCATCGCCGTTGCTACCGCCGCAAGCATTGCAGTCAGAAGTATCAGGTATTTTTAACAGCCTTGGCATATATCTGCTCGCCGCTTCCGACAGACACAGTCCGGTTGCAATTCCCAAATGTGCCGCGTTATGCTGCAGTACGATCAGCATAACTGTAGATAATGTCACCATCCATAATAACTCATATCCGAAACCTGATCCCGCCGCAATATTCGAAGCCCAGTTTCCCGGATCTATGAATCCTACTGTAACCAGAAGCCCCGGCCCCAGATAACGTAAAAAATTAAATGTCTTATTCTTTGATTGATTCTTGGATTTTTTCTTCATATATAATGAACTCCTTTACTAAAGTAGAATCTAAGTTAGTTGTAACTAACTTAGATTCTACTTAAGTATTTTTCTTTGTCAATTCATTATATGAATATCATTTCTCATTTAGAAACAAAACGCTGAAAAATCCGTCCTCACAGGTTAAATAGCTCTTGTGTATTTCTTCAGCCACTCCTGCTCTTCCTCGTTCAGGTAAGGAGCAATCACTTCGTATACTTTTGCATGATAATCATTCAACAGTTTCTTGTCTTCCTGTGTCATAATATCCGGATTGATCGCATCCAGATCCATTGGAATCAGGGTGATTGCTTCGAAGTACATGAACTGACCATATTCATTCAATGTTCCTTTGCAGGTCAACAGTTCGTTCTCCAGACGGATTCCGTGAGATCCTTCAATATAGATTCCAGGCTCATCTGTGATGACCATGCCTTCCTGTAATACTTCTGTCTCACCCTTACGATATTTCAACGGAAACCTGCAGGTCCTTCGTGGATGTTCAGAAGGTATCCGACTCCGTGTCCTGTACCATGGTTGAAGTTTAAGTCTCTGTCCCAGAATGGTTTTCTTGCAAGGATGTCAAGAATCATACCGGTAGAACCTTCCAGGAATTTTTTGCACTGCCAAGTTGTAAGTTACTGATCGCAACCAATGTGAAGTGATCTTCATGATCTGCGGAACTTCGCCGAGTGCGTAAGTTCTGGTTACATCTGTGGAACCTTCATAGAATCCAGCTCCTGTATCCGTTAAGAATAACTGTCCTTCTTTTAACTCTACATCTGTCTCCGGTGAAGATGTGTAGTGTACGATCGCACCATGCTCTCCAAATGAAGAGATTGGTTCAAAGCTTGGACGGATAAAGTTGCCCATCTCAGCACGGAATTCATCCAATTTATCAGATGCGCTCATCTCTGTGATCCTCATCTTGCCAACATTTTCTTTCAGCCATTTCATGAATCTTACATGCGCAACACTGTCTTTGATCTGTGCCTTTGCGGATGTTCTCGATCTCAACCGGGTTCTTAATCGCTTTCATGAGAATTGCCGGATTTTCTTTTCTACTGTCTTAACATCTTCAGGAATATTGTTGAACAATGCATAATTCAGTTTTCCAGGATCGATCATTGCAACCACATCACTGCCAAATTTCTTCACGTCTTCGTAAATGTCGTTGTATGGGTGTAAGTTTACGCCATCTTTGCAAGTTTGGCTTTTAACTTGTCATCTAATTTTCTCTCATCAATATACAGCTCAAAACTGTCCATTGTGATGATTCCGTAAGATAATACCAGTGGGAAGAAGTCTATATCATTTCCACGGATATTTAACGTCCAGCAGATGTCGTCGAGCGTAGATACAACGTGCACATTGGTTCCTGCTTCTTTCATCTCTTCACGGATTCTTGCAAGTTTGCTTGCAACAGTTTCTCCGGCATATTTTACATCCAGATTAAATGCAGGCTCTTCGGATAATACCGGGCGGTCTTCCCAGATCTCATCGATTAAGTCTACCTGATAATTTACTTTTGCATTCTTCTTCCCAGCGATGGCTGCATAACCTTCTCCTTCACCGACAGATACGACTCTTCCGTCGAATCCAAGTGTCTCGCCTTCCTTTAATACCTCTTCAATATATGCATTCATCTCTGGCACACCAGGCTCACCCATTTTCATAAGTTCTACAGTTGTCCCTCCAACTGTGCTGTTGCCTGGATGAAGTAACGTCCGTCTGTCCAGAGTCTTGCTTCTGTCTTTGTGATCACAGCTGTTCCTGCTGATCCAGAGAACCCTGTAATGAACTTTCTCGCTTTGAAATGTTCCCCAACATATTCACTCTGATGAAAGTCGGCAGTCGGTACTACATACACATCAATGTTCTTTTCTTCCATACACTTACGAAGTGCGGAAAGTCTTTCTGGTACTGTCATGTTTTTGTTCCTCCTTGATATATACAGTGTATTGTTATTATAACGCATTTCTTATCTTTAATCTTCTATTAAATCAGATAATTTTCTTATCTTTCATAAGTAATACTTCTTTTGAATGGATGACAAAAAAGACTTTGAAATAGATTTTTTCCGAATCCCTTTTAAAGTCTTTTTTGCTAATATTATTCTATTTATTTTTATATCCGTCCTGCTTTTCCAAGTTCCACCATCACTGGTGTAAGCCCTGCAACATCCCAGCCTTCAAAACTGATCATACATAATGCACGGAATAATAGCTTCACCGTCTCAGATTCTTCTGTCTGATCTGCATGATACAATTTTGCTGCAGTTTGGCAGATTACCATCAGGATTGTATTCTTAAATGCTCCGATTTCTTCGGATTCTTTCCACAGATTCTCCATATCATAATCATCTGTATTCCCGCATGGTGCGGCACAGGTCACACATCCCGGTGAGACTGTGTATTTTTCATTTCTGACTTTTCTAACATCTCACTCATGTCAAAGATACTTGCCGACCAGTCTCCGGCCATTGTCAGTGCTTCTAAGAATACCCGGTCGGTGCTCTCTGTCTTTTCGTTATTTTCACAGGTTCTTGCAAGCCCGATGACCGCACCTGTCAGTTTCTGTCTGATCTCTTCTGTCATGATTTACCTCTCCTTCTTAGACGGTATCAAAAATATAAATATCATAGAACTCACAAACAGCAAAAATGGATAAAGAGCTTCGGCATGATCTGAAATGCCGACACACGATATCCCAGTTCACTTGCCGCAGAGATTGCTACCAGCATCTGCGCTCCGTAAGGAATAATCCCTGAAAAATACAGGAAAATGTATCCAGTATCGAAGCTGCCTTTTCGCGGTGTGATCCCATATTCTTTTGCCATATCCTTCGCGATCGGATTCGCCATGACAATTGCCACCGTATTATTCGCCGTTGCAATATCCATCGTTCCGACCAGAAGTCCCATACCAAACTGACCGCCTTTGCGGCCTTTGAATACTTTGTGGATTCCTGCCAGCAATGCATCAAAACCACCATATTCACGGATCAGTGCACACATCGCTGCTACCAGGATTGCCACCATACTCGTCTCGAACATTCCGGAAGCCCCGGAACCCATATTAGCAAGCAGATCTGTCGCCGCAACATGTCCGCCGGCCAGCATGATAACCGAACCTGACAGAATTCCGATCAGAAGCACCACAAACACATTGACTCCGGATAATTCCTCCTATGAGAACCAGTACATATGGGATAATCTGCACTAAGATTATAAGACTTACTTACCTGTCCGGCAATGTCTGTCTGAAATGAAAAAACTAAAATCAATACCAGCGTTGCAATAGCTGCCGGAAGTGCAATTCCAAAGTTCTCCCGGAATTTATCCTTCATCTGACATCCCTGTCCGTTACATGCTGCGATCGTTGTATCTGAAATAAAAAGAAAGGTTATCTCCGAACATTGATCCTCCCATAACCGAACCGATGCAAAGTGCCATGTCAAATCCCGAAGCCTTGGATACGGACACTGCGATCGGCGTGATTAATGTAATTGTCCCAACCGACGTTCCCATGGCAACCGACACAAAACAGGCTACCACAAATAATACCGCAACTGAAAATCTTGCCGGAATCAGTGACAACATGAAATATGCCACACTTTCCGCACTGCTTCTTCCTACCACTCCGACAAACGCCCCAGCCGTCAAGAAGATCAGAAGCATTGTAATAATATTCTTATCCAGCAAGCCCCTGCGCCATGATTTCCAGCTTTCCGTCAAAACTTATCTTGCGGTTCTGCAGGCATGCCACCAGAATCGCTGCAAGAAATGCGATTATGATCGGAACATTATAGAATCCCATCGGAATCTTCATTACATATTCAAATGCGATTCCAAGCCCCAGATAGATACACAAAAATACGCCTATCGGCAGTAATGCTGCCACATTTCCTTTTTTTCATTCTTCTTTATCCTCTCATTCCTTTTTTTCTTCTAACCGATTCCTCCGAGAACAATTCCAAGGATCAGCACAATAAAACATACCGGTACATAAAAATATTTACATATTGTATAATACTGTTTCGTAAATGGTTTCTCTCTTCCTGTATTAACCTGTTTTTCCACGAATGCCTTACCGCATACCCAGAAGAACATGATTCCTGCAAGCCCGGCTCCAAGCGGACAGATATAGATAGACAGCACATCCATCCAGTCTGACACGATGCCCTGGATCAGCAAGGAGACGATCACTCCCACAATTCCTGTAAATGCACATGCCGGCACTCTTCCAAGCTTTGAATTTTTCCTGCACCGTAGCGATCGGGCCTCATACAATTGATCAACGATGTCATACCCGCAAGTAATACCGCAACAAAGAAGATGATTGCGATCAGCCATCCCCCGGCATTCCTTTGATCAGATTCGGGAGAAAGATGAACAATAGTCCGGGACCTCCCTGATCCAACTGCGCTCCCGTTGTTGCCATCGCCGGAATGATAACGAGTGCGGCAAGAATTGCTGCAATCGTATCAAATAATGCAACTCTTCCTGCAGAAGCCGGAATGTCCTCTTCATCCGAAAGATAAGATCCATAGATTAATGTTCCATTTCCTGCTACCGACAGGGAAAAGAATGCCTGACCAAGTGCAAAGATCCACGTTGCCGGATCTTTGAATGCCTCTGGATCTACTCTGAAAATATAACGGTATCCTTCACTTGCTCCCGGCTGGAATCCGACATAGATTCCCAGAATCACGAACAATGCAAAAGAATATCGGCATCATGATCTTATTTGCTTTTTCAATGCCGCTTCCAACACCTAACATCAGAATCAGCATACAGGCCACAAGCGCAAGTATCTGCCACATATTATTACCAAATGCTGATGCCATCTTACCAAATGCCGCCCCGAATTCATCCACATTTTCAGGCGAAAGTGTTGCTCCTGTAAATGTTCCAACGGCATATCTTAGGATCCACCCCATTACAACCGTATATCCGATCGCCATGGCAAGTGATCCGAATACAGGGATCATCCCCAGTGCTTCTCCGACTTTTCTCTTTCCTTTTTTTCTCACAGGCAATTCCAAATGCATCGATTGGACCGGCCTTTGCCGCACGCCCAAAACTCATCTCTCCGATCACTCCCGTCGAACCGATCAGTATTACAAATATAAAATATGGTATCAGAAATGAACCGCCTCCATACAATGATACTCTTGTTGGGAACATCCAGATATTTCCCATACCGACCGCTGAACCGATACAGGCACAGATAAATCCCCACCTGCTGTTAAATGATTCTCTTTTATTCATAATTTTCCCTCTCCAGCCATTGGGGACAGGGGTTTTGGTCTTTTACTGTCCCTGCCGGCTCAAAATATTCCATACACATGGTAGATTTCTCTATTTTAGCATGATTGCTATAAAAACGTCAAAAAAAGGGGATATAAACTTATCCCTTAGTGTCGCTACCATCCTTTTCGGAATTTTGCCTTACTCTTTCAATTCTACCTTAGATTGCATCCAACGCATTTGAAATATCAGCGATCAGATCCTCTTTATCTTCAAGGCCAAGACTGATACGAATCAGTTCAGCCGGTACTCCTGCCTCTTTCAGCTGTTCATCTGTCATCTGTCTGTGCGTGGAGGTTGCCGGATTCAGACAGCAGGTTCTTGCATCTGCTACATGCGTCTCGATCGCACCAAGCTTTAATGTCTTCATAAATGTAGACGCTGCTTCTCTTCCACCTTTTTAATCTGAAAGATACAACACCGCATCCTCCGTTTGGAAAGATATTTCTGTGCTCTTTCATAATATTTATCAGACGGAAGTCCGGAATAGTTCACATATGCTACCTTTGGATGTGCTTCCAGGAATTCTGCAACTGCCTGTCCGTTCTCTACGTGCTTCGGCATACGTACATGCAGGGATTCCAGACCAAGGTTTAAAATGAATGCATTCTGTGGTGACTGCATAGATCCGAAGTCACGCATCAGCTGAGCCGTACATTTGGTAATGAATGCACCTTCTTTACCAAACTTCTCTGCATATGTAATTCCATGATATGATTCATCAGGTGTGCAGAGTCCGGATACTTGTCTGCATGTGCCATCCAGTCAAACTTTCCGCTGTCTACAATAGCTCCACCGACTGCTGCTCCATGTCCGTCCATATATTTAGTTGTTGAATGTGTTACAATATCTGCTCCCCATTCAATTGGTCTGCAATTAACTGGTGTTGGGAATGTATTATCGACGATAAGTGGTACACCGTGTGCATGTGCCACTTTGGCAAATAATTCGATATCCAGTACGGTCAGTGCCGGATTGGCAATCGTCTCGCCAAACATCACTTTTTGTATTTGGCTGGAATGCCGCATTTAATTCTTCTTCTGTTGCATCCGGTGACACGAATGTTACATCGATTCCCATCTTTCTCATCGTTACATCGATCAGGTTGAATGTGCCTCCATAAATAGAAGAAGATGCTACAATGTGATCTCCGCACTCGCAGATATTAAACATGGCAAAGAAATTGGCCGCCTGGCCGCTGGAGGTCAGCATCGCTGCCGTACCACCTTCCATCGCTGCGATCTTTGCCGCAACCATATCATTAGTCGGATTCTGCAATCTGGAATAAAAATATCCGGATGCTTCCAGATCAAATAATTTTCCCATATCTTCACTGGTTGCATATTTGAATGTTGTTGACTGTACGATCGGAATCTGTCTTGGTTCTCCGTTTCCCGGAGTATATCCGCCCTGTACACATTTTGTTCCTATTCTGTATTCATTCATAAATTTTCCTCCTTAGTGCATGTTTTTTCACGCACTCGCTAAATCATACCTTTTTAGTATACTTTAGCACTATATTGAGGGAATTTCAAGGAAAGATAATAAGACTAATTTATCGTCTTCTCAAATCATACAATGGATTCTTGCCGAAGAACATGGGAATAAAGAAAAAACTGCCAAACGTCTTGGCATAAGCAGAAGCACTCTCTGGAGAATGTTGAAAAAATAAAAAAGAATCACAAACGGAAGAGGATGAAGTAATACGCCCCTCGTCTAATTAACAGGGAATATATTACTTCATCCTCTTCCACCTGTGATTCTTTTTATTTCATATTCATATTATTTACTCGATCGCATCCGTCTCAATCACAAATTTTACATTACCATCCATTGCTTTATCCTTACCGCTGAATGTATTGTATTTGCAATCTTCTGATGTCAGCACATCGATTCTGTCGATTACATCACCAAGTTCATCTTCTACTGTGCTCTTTAACTTGCTGGTTCCTTCTTTGTCAAATTTTGCCATGCCTTCTGCAAGCTCTTTTGCACCTGACTGAAGTTCGGAAGCTCCGCTTCTAAGTGCACCGCTGTTGGCTGCAAGTGTTGCAGATCCGGAAGACATCTGGCTTCCCAGTGTGTTCAGTCCGCTTGCTAACTGGTTCGTACCGCTCTGGAGTGTATTGACACCGGCTACTAATGTCGGACTGTTGGATTTCAGTTTATTTGCACCGCTTACCAGGGAATCATTGTATCCACTTAACTGTACGAATCCTTTGTTCAGTGCCGTGATTCCCTTGATTGCTGTCGGGAACTGTGCAGATGTCTCACTGTCTAATGTTAGAGATTCCTGCTGCCAGTTCAGAAATTCCTGCATCCAGTCCCTGCATACCGGCATTTAATTTTGTAACTTCCTGTAAGACTATTTAACTGATCTGCCGGGATCACCTTCTGCATCTAATTGTATCTAATTTGGTCTTCATTTCCCAAGCTGGCTTTTGACAGACCTTCCATTTCTTTGCAAGCTGTCTGCATTTGTCGGTTAAAGTTATAATTCCTTTTTAATGTGAAGTATCAATATTATCGGCATCTTTGGAAATGCTGCCTTTTTCAACTGTATTCACATTCTTCGGAATCTGTGCAGTTTTGCGCTTTTCAGTGCGTCGAAGACTGTAATTGTTTTGCTTCTGCATCACTGGAAGCTTTGCTCTTTGTTCCAGTGTTTTGGATTGATGACTGATCTTTTCTGAACTTGTTCTTCGCTGCATTCTTTGCTGCCTTGCAACTTTATTGTTATAATCATCGATAGCTGTATTTAATTCTGTGACTTTGCTTTCAAGTAGTCTTCAGATTCGTTAACTGGGTATTGAGTCCGTCCAGTTCTTTCTGCAATACAGTAAGTTCTTTTTACAATATTAGTAACTGGCTCTGCAACGCCCTTTGCATACCGCTTTCAAGCTGCTCTGTCTGTGCAATCAGTTCATTTCCTGTCTGCACCATGGAACCAACCTGTGCCATCAGTGCCTGCACCTGTTTTGTTCCAAGCGAATCTTCTAAGGCCTGTGTGTTCCTGCTGCCAGTTCAGAAGAAGCAACTTTAATATCCTCTCTATCTTTTCCTTTTCCATCTGTAGAAGCTTCCATTTTTGCAATAGCGCTCTGCACTTCTTCAGACCAGTACTCAATTGTGTCAGCTGTGAAGCTCCTGCTGCCAGCTGCTTCTCGCCGTCTACATAACTGCTCACACCGTCTGCAAGTGTATTCACACCACTTGTATAATCCTGTACACCTTTGACAACTTTATTCACACCATTCACATACTCTGTAACGCTGCCATTAGCTCTCCGTTAGAACCAAGATATTTCTGGATACCGGCATTCAATGTATCAACACCTTCTGTATAGCTGTTCACACCATCTGCAAGTGTTCCTGCTCCATCTGCAAGTGTATCGGAACCACTTACTAACTGAAGTGCCGCATCCTCCAGATCATCCAGAGCGTTCTGAAGATCATCTACATCTGCAATGTCATCCATATCCACATCATCTAACAGATCAGATAATGCAACAGTATAAGTAGAAGACATTGTAAAATCTTTTACATCAGCTTCGATACTTAAGCTTTCCGGAATTGTAACTTTGTCTGTCTCTTCGCTGTTTAAGTTCAGGCTGTCTTTTTAATCCCGGCATTCCGAATCCGACTACGATATTCTTATTACCATCAGAAATGATCTTGCCGTTATCAATTGTTACATTACTAAATGTCTCATTCGGAAGGATCATACCTGTCATCATGACGAATGGTGTATATACTTCTGTATCTTTTCCGTCTACAGATACATTCTTCTTTTTCATTATTCTTATAATCCACTGTGATCTTCAGGTGTCCGCTCTTTCCTTTTAACTCAGATGGTTTCATCTCTTTTCCATCCAGGGAATATTTTAATTTAACAGATACCGGAAGTTTCTTATCTGTCGTTCCCTGATAGTAGATATCCTCGCCATCAGTAGACCATGTCAGCTTATCTCCGTCTGCGGTATATTTTTTCATCACCTTTTACGTTCTTGATATCGCTCAGTGTGCTTTCATCTTCAGATTGCCGGATACGCTTCCGGAATTCTTAAGCCAGTTAGATACGGTTACCTTATCCGTCTTACCACTTGCCTTGGCATTCACGTATACTGTTTTTTCTTCTTTATATACATCACTGTCTGAAGTTCCACTTGCCGCGAAAGCTGGTGTCACACCCATCATCACTGACATTCCGACTGCTACAGATGCTGCAATTTTTCGTTTTATTTTTCTGTTCTTATTCATAATTCCTGCTTCCTTTCTTAATTATCATGGATTGTTAATAACAGGTTACTTTGCTTCACTTGTCTGTGCTTTTGCCTTTTTCCCAAGAAATCCGATGGATGTCTTGCAGATTAATTTGTCAAATATCATGAACATTGCCGGCAATACCAGAAGCACGACTACCATACTGATAATGGCTCCTCTTGCAAGCAATGTACAGATCGAACCGATCATTTCAACCTGAGAATAGCAGGCAACTCCGAATGTTGCAGCAAAGAAGCTAAGTCCACTGCTGATAATGGACGGCATACTTGTTTTATGTGCAATGCTGATTGCTTCCATCTTATCTTTTCAAGGCTTCGTTCTTTTTGATATCTCGTTGTCATCAGGATCGCATAGTCAACAGTTGCACCGAGCTGAATCGCTCCGATTACGATGCTGGCCACGAATGGAAGGCTGGTTCCCTGATAATACGGGATTGCCATATTCAGCATAATTGCAAACTCGATGACTGCTACCAGGATGACCGGCAGTGAAATCGATTTGAAAATAATCAGGATGATCACAAATATCGCTGCGATAGAGATAATATTAACATTAACAAGATCGACATCCGTGACATCCTGCAGGTCTTTCATCAACGGTGCTTCACCGATGACCATTCCCGACTTATCGTAGGATTTTACGATCTTATCTATCTTTTTTGATCTGTGTATTTACCGGATCTGTTGCGGATTCATATTTCGTACTGACGAATGCCAGTTCATAATCCTTACTCTGCATCATCTTACGGACATCCTTTGGGATCATGGAATCCGGTACGCTAGGACCGATCAGTGAACTCATGCTGATGGTCCATTTTACACCTTTTACTTTATCGATCTTCTTGAACATCTGCTGCTTATCTTTGGCACTCATGTTCTTATCCATCATGACGATGTGCATGTTACTTGTACCAAAGTCATCTTTTACTTTTTTGATCGATACATTACTGTTCAGTGTTGCAGGAAGTGAATCTGCAATGTTGTAGTAGATCTTTGTATGATTATTACCGTAAATTGCCGGAAGTAATAATACAAGAAATGCTACGATCCATACTTTATAATGCTTTGTGATAAAAGCGGATGGACGATCCATGTTGCTTAACAGTAATTTGTGTCTTGTCTTTTCAATCGGCTTATCAAATACAAGGATCAGTGCCGGCAGGATCGTTACACAACAGATAACGCCGATCACAACACCTTTCGCCATTACAATACCAAGGTCACGTCCGAGTGCGAATGTCATAACACACAGTGCGATGAATCCGGCTACGGTAGTAACGGAACTTCCGACTACTGATTTGAATGTGTTGGCAATCGCATGCCCCATGGCTCTTTCTTTCTCGCCAGGGAATCTCTTCTTATTCTCTTCATAACTATTCAGAAGGAAGATGGAATAATCCATCGTTACACCAAGCTGCAGGACTGCTGTCAATGCCTGTGTGATATAAGAAGTTTCACCAAGTATAATATTACTTCCAAGGTTATACAGAATCGCAAGTCCGATACTTAACAGGAACAGAAACGGAACAACAAATGATCCTGATGTAATCTCCAGAACTACCAGACTCAGAAGTGCTGCAATTACTACATAGATTGGAAGTTCTTTCATTGCAATGTTCTTAATATCTGTAACGATACCTGTCATACCGCTGATGAAACACTGTTTATTCGCAATCTTACGAAGCTGTGTCAGTGCCTCCATGGAATTATCGGATGATGTCGTATCATCGAACAATACCAGCATCATCGTGGCATCTCCATTGATAAACGCTTTTCTGATATCTTTTGGGATCATCTCAGTCGGAAGACTGATATCTGTCACATCGTCATACCAGAGTACATCCTGTACATGTGGCACTTTCTCAAATTTTTTTCCAGCTTCTGTACGTCTTTCATATCCATGTTCTCAACCGCGACCATGGAGAACGCACCCATTCCAAATTCATCTACCAGTATATCCTGCCCTTTTACCGTCTCCAGGTGATCCGGCAGGTAACTCAGCAGGTCATAATTTACTTTTGTCTTTGCGATGCCGATTACTGACGGAATAATTAATAAGACTCCTATAAGCAGCATCAGTATTCTGTGTCGGGCAATCCATTTGCCAACTTTGACCATTCTTTCCATCTCCTCTTATTTTCTTTATGCATTTATTATTATAGCCAAGAATGACCAGTAGTCAATATTTTATTTAAATTATTTTTTTATTTCGTTGATAATCTTTATCCATATTGGCGCACAAAAAAAAGAAACAGCACATCCCGTGTTGTTTCTTATTTTTTTTGTTTCTATTCTATAATTTATTGCTTCACACATTCAGAGAGCAGCTATGTGCTGCTGCCTCTGCATTTCCGGCAACTTTTTCTTTTCGTTTGTCATGCATTGCAAATAATCCGGCTAACAGAGTTCCTGAGATGGAATGCCATGTACAGGATACCGCACAGATAATTGCAGATTCCGGTGTAGATGCAAACTGGGCAGTTGTAGTTGCAAGATTCGTTGCAAGTCCGGCATTCTGCATACCTACTTCGATAGAAATGGTTCTCTTCTTTGACGTATTCATACCAACCAGTTTTCCTGCTCCATATCCAAGCAGATATCCAAGTCCGTTGTGCAGTAATACTGCTACGAAGATCACAACACCTGACTGGAAGAACTTGGCTCCCTGTGAAGATACCACACCGCCGACAACACATGCAAGTCCGAGAACAGCAACTCCCGGCATAACTTTCTGAAGTTCCCGGAATGTTTTATTCTTTCCCAACAGATAATTTAATAAAAATCCAACACCAACCGGAAGGATAACAGTCTCAATGATTGATACGAACATCGGAAGTCCCTTGATCGTGATCTGTGTACCGCTTGCCAGTAAAGATACCATGAGTGGTGTCATAACCGGTGAGACCAGTGTGGATACTGTTGTCATTCCTACGGAAAAGGCTACATCCCCCGCCGCACAGATAAGACATGATGTTGGAAGATACACCTCCCGGACAGCAGCCTACGAAGAATCAGCCCAAGTGCGATTCCATCCGGCAGATTCAATACCTTTGAAAGCGCAAATGCAAGGAATGGCATGATCAGATACTGCGCAACCGCACCAACACAAATGTCAAACGGACGCTGTGCAAGAATCTTAAAATCTTCCGTTGTAAGTGTCAGTCCCATACTGAACATGATAATACCAATGATAATAGACTGACATGTGAACTTGTTCGATACCATGTCTGTGAACAGTGCCAGATTTACCCAGCCCATCATAGACGGAAGGAAAAATGTAACCACTGCGATTGCGATTACAACAATTGACGTGTAGTCTGATAAAAAATTTGCTTACTTTTTGTAATGCTTTCATTACTCTTCTCCTCCTTTAAGCAATCACTGTCCACCAAAAAAAATCCCTTTCCAGAATATACTCTGAAAAGGGACGAAATAAATCCGCGTTACCACCCAAATTCTGTAGAATCTTTCTACAGCTCTCATTCACATACCAACATATGCTATCCATGTAACGGGGGATACCGGCGAGGTTTACTTTGATATTGCTTTCAGCCCGCTTCTTAGAGAGGATATCCTTATCTGCTTATTACCTGCTTCCACCAACCGCAGGCTCTCTGAAATATCGATAGATACGGCATTGTTCTCATCAACGAATTTCGGTGAACTATATGTGTTTTTACAAGTCCTTATTATAAACCTGTCATTTCAAATGTCAAGTATATTTTTTCATGAGAAAACGTATCAGCATAACGATCAGTGATGACACCACCATCGCCGGAAGTTCTCCGTAACTTCTGTATATGATCACACATATCCACGCCCCCGCAATGGATGCGCATGCATAAATATGTTTCACAAATATATACGGCGCAACTCCTGCCATCGTATCACGCAAGAGTCCTCCTCCGACTCCGTCATTGTACCAAGGAAGACCAGCAGAAATGTATTATCGATATAGCCGCAGCTGATACCTTTTGTCACTCCCATCGCCGAAAAGATTCCAAGTCCTACAGAATCCATTGCTAACATAAGTTTATCATAGACCTCACCAAAACCATCCTGCAGATATTTCCTGCGGAAATATATAATACAAAACACAAGCACCGCAGCAAGTACGGCATAGATCACATATACCGGATGCAGAAGTGCCGATGGCACCTTCCCAAGTATAACATCACGAACCATACCTCCGCCAACTGCCGTTGACACACCAAGCACGATCACTCGAATATATCCATGCTGCACTCAATTCCAACCATTGCCCCCGATACTGAGAACGCTACTGTTCCCAATCAACTCGATTGCAAATATAATCCATTCCTGAATATCCATCTTGTTTTCCCCATCTTGTCTTTTATTTTTTGTAAATTTACTGTCCTGTTCATGCTCTGTCATTCTATTTCCGAAGGTCTTCCAGCATCTCTCTGACCGTCTTCCCATACACCGGATGACGTTTATAAGGTGCAATCTCATGCAAAGGCTCCAGTACAAACGCTCTCTTATGCATCTCCACATGTGGAATGCATAAAGCATCCGTCTCTGCAACCAGATCGTCATAGAATATAATATCCAGATCCAGTGTTCTCGGTCCCCAATGTATGATTCGTTCTCTTCCTGCCTCTTTTTCAATTCGGTTCAGCTCTTTTAATAACTCTTCCGGATATAATAATGTCGAAAGCTTCAGACAACCGTTTAAGAAATCCGGCTGATCCGTCACTCCGTACGGAGGTGTCGTGATAAATGTCGATACCTTCTCCACCTTTGTATTCTTCATCTCATCCAGCGCCTGTACCGCGGCTTCCAAAAATGCTTCTGCTATCCCCATATTCGATCCGAGCGCAATATATGCCGTATGCCATTCACGCTCAATCTCTACACTGACCGTCTTAAGCGGCAGTCCGACCGGTGCCCACGGTTTCTTGATCTCAATCTGCACCTTCTGCAGACCTGCTATACGCACCAGCATCTCCTCTGCCAGTCCTTCCGCAACCTTCTCCAGAAGCTTAAACGTATGACTTTTCAAATACTCTGTGATAAATGCACTTGCTTCTCCATAATGGATAGATGCTGTCAGCTCATCTGTCAGTCCTGCCCGTCTGGTATCCGTATACATAACCGCAGACACCACAAATTTCTGCCCCAGTACATTTTCCTCCGGAAACACACCATGATTGGCAAATACTTCCAGATCTTCTATCTTTATCTTGTCCGGTTTCATCTCATTCCTCACTCTTTCTATACTTCGTGTCCCCGCATGATTGCTTTCGTCATCTGAATGGCTCTCTTATTTTTCTCTACATCATGGACGCGTACGAATGCACATCCCTTCTGTACCCATATACGGTCGTAACCATCGTACCTTCTTCCCGCTGCGTCACCGGAAGATCCAGCGTCAGTCCGATTACGGATTTTCGTGATGTTCCGAGCAATACCGGATATCAAGTTCATTTAATATCTCCATCTTATCGATAATCTCAGGTTCATCTCATAAGTCTTTCCAAATCCGACACCGGGGTCAAGGATGATCTTGTCATCCTCAATGCCTGCTGCTTTTGCAAGTCTTACACATTCTTTCATATCATCCATGAAATCTTTCAGAAAGTCCTGATATTCCGCCTTTTCCCGATTATGCATCAGACAGCATGCAGCCTGATACTGCGATCACACTTGCCATCTTCTTGTCATATTTTAATCCCCAGATGTCATTGACAAGATCTGCACCTGCCTGAAGTGCAGCCTCTGCGACATGGCTTTTGTAGGTATCGATTGACACCGGTACATCAAATTCTTTCTTAAGCACTTCAATAATTGGCGTCACTCTTGCAATCTCTTCTTCATCCGTGATCTGGATATGTCCCGGACGCGTAGATTCCCCGCCTACGTCAATGATATCTACACCTTCTTCAACCATCTGGTGTGCATGTGCAATTGCCGCATCCATTCCGTTAAACTTTCCTCCATCGGAAAAGGAATCCGGCGTCACATTCAGGATTCCCATAATGTATGTATGATTTGCTGTATCAAAATTCTTTCCACCTATGATCATATTATTATCTCCATATTTTTCTCTTCTTCATTCCAGTTACACTTCTTCTCTGCCATGCAGGAAAGACACATTCTGGAACGTTTATCACTTTCATAGAACAGTTCCTCTATCGGCTTCATATGCTCATGCCGTCTGCGGTGTCCCCTGACTGCCAGACAGATCAGTGCTTTTTCTTCATCCGTAAATGTAAAACCAGTCGGAAGAGAATCCAATATCCGCCTTGCTATTCTCTCTCCTGCGATCTCATGCGGAATCTGCTGTCTGTACTGAAAAGATTTGCCAATATCATGCAGCACCGCCGCTACGTAGATCAGTTCCTTATCGAATCCAAGTCCTTCTTCCAGATTCTTAATGTAAGCAATTCTTGCCACATCCAGAAGATGGTTCATCTGATGACAACAGAATACCCTATCCGTCTCACATTCACAGATACGCTTATAGTATGTCTGATACACTTCATGATTCACCACCGCATTCAGACGGGGCATCCCTTTTTGTCTTTCTGTTACTCTTTTCATCTACATCTGTATCTCTTTCTTTTTATCGTCCAAGCATCCGGAAAAATCTCTCTTCCAGTACCGGATCTGTCTCAAATACACCGCGTCTTGCAATTGTCACAGTCTGGCTTCCCGGCTTTTTGATCCCACGCATTGTCATACACATATGCTCTGCTTCGATCATAACGATAGCCCCTTTCGGCTGCATATGCTCCATCAAAGCATCAGCAATCTGTCCGGTAAGCTGTTCCTGAAGCTGCAGTCTTCTTGCGAATACCTCCACGGTACGGGCAAGTTTGCTTTAATCCTACAACTTTCCCATCCGGAATATACGCAATATGTGCTTTCCCATAAAATGGCAGGAGGTGATGCTCACATGTCGAATAGAATGTAATATCTTTCTCTATTACCATCTCATGACTGTCAACGGTAAATGTCTTAGAAAGATGTTTTCCTGCATCCTCATCCATACCTCCATATATCTCTTCATACATTCTTGCGATTCGGTCCGGTGTATCAATCAGTCCTTCCCGGTTCACATCTTCTCCCATTCCTTCCAGAAGCAGCCGCACTGCCTGTTCTATCTTCTCATGATCTATCATATTCTTTCCTTTCTCTGCGGATTCTGTACGCATCCTTCCATACACCGGATTACTTCACTTAGATATGACAATGAACCACATGCGATCACCGCGCGTTTCCCACTGTCTTCTGTTGCATAAGTGTACGCTTTTGCAACAGCATCTCAATACTCTTTTCTGCGTACACGCTCATCTGTTCTGTCATACAGTCTCTTACACATTCTGCAAGCTTCTCTGCCGGCAGTGTACGTTCCTTATTCGGCAGATCTACCGTATACACCCGCTTTGCTGACGGACACAGAATCTGTACGATCTTCTCATATTCTTTATCTTTAAATACACCCATGATCAGGATAAGTTCCTCTCCCGTAAAATACCGTTCAATGGATGTCTTAAGCTTCTTCGCAGCATCTTCATTATGCGCACCATCTACGATCACAACCGGATCTTCAGACAGACAAGTAAAACGTCCCGCCCAGCTCGTTGCATCAAGACCGTCCCTCACTGCTCCTTCCTCAATCTGATATCCCAGCTTCCTGAGGCTTTCAATTACTTCCAGTGCCACAGAAAGATTTTCTCTCTGGCACTCTCCTGCAATGTGGTTCTGCATATTCGTATATTTCTTATATGAAAATGTAAGTCCTTTATAATCTTCTTTTCGATACTCATCTGTTCCGGCTCTGCTTCTGTGTATATACAGTTCAGACTCTCTGCTTTCTTTCGCAGGATCAGTCTGACATTCTCCTGCTGTCTTGCTGACACTACCGTACATCCCGGTTTGATGATCCCGGATTTCGTCTGTGCGATCTCTTCCAGGGTATCTCCGATCACCCCCAGATGATCAACACTGATCGTTGCAAATACTGCGCAAACTGTATTCTTAATTACATTCGTCGCATCTGTCTCTCCGCCGAGACCGGTTTCCAATACAACCAGATCACATTTTTGTTTCTTAAAATACAAAAAGCCATCGCCGTCTCTACTTCAAACACTGTCGGAACAGGTTCTCCTTTACATACAAGCCGGTCAATTGCTTCTTTTATCTCTTCAATGATCTCTGCAAATTCTGATTCAGAGATCCATTTCCCATCTATCTGTATCTTCTTCGTATCTAAGCCAAGTACACTTCCGTATTTCGACATCTCGTCCAAATATACCCTCGCTTCTTTATAGGTCACGTCTTTATTTTCCTTTCATCAAAAAATAGTGCTGTCAAACAGACATTTCTGCCTAACAGCACTTACCACTATTGAATCACACTAAAAGTGATTGCTTCTTTAATTTATTAGATATTCAGATCACTGAACACAAATCTGTCTCTGGAACATAACTTTTTATTCTCAAAGTGAACATAACTTTATTCTCAAAGCAAGAAGTGCACCGAGAGATCCCGGATTTACCTGCTCTCCGATAATGATGCTTGATGGACGTCCGCCTTCGAAATTCTTATTACGGTTCTCATCGGATTTACCACATGCAAATGCAACGATCTGGGCAGCTACATTTGCACAAAGTTTCTGCTGGCTTGTGCTGTCCTGGATCACAACATCGGTTCCGATCTGGTTATTCTTAAATCCAACGAACTGAAGTGGAACAATGTCGGTTCCCTGATGTAATAACTGGTAGAAAGAGTGCTGTCCATTTGTTCCCAGGTTCTCCGAAGATGACCGGTCCTGTAGGATAGTTAACCGGCTCACCGAAACGGTTTACAGATTTACCGTTTGACTCCATGTCAAGCTGCTGTAAATGCGCAGGGAAACGGTTTAATGCCTGGGAATATGGCAATACTGCAGTGCAAGGATACCCTAAAACGTTTCGCTCATATACACCGATCATCGCATCCAGCATTGCCGGGTTCTTCAATAAATCTTTGTTCTTAGAAAGTGCATCTTCTGCTGCAGCACCATCAAGGAACTGTGCAAATACTTCCGGTCCGAATGCCAGAGATAATACAGCACCGCCAACTGCGGATGTAGAAGAGTAACGACCGCCGATGAAATCATCCATAAAGAATGCTGCCAGATAATCATCGCTCTTTGCAAGTGGTGATGTCTCGCTTGTAACAGCGATCATATGCTTGGAAGCATCCAGACCTGCATTCTTCAGGGCATCTTTTACAAATGATTCATTGGTTAATGTCTCAAGTGTTGTTCCTGATTTTGATACCAGTACGAAGATAGAATGTGCAACATCGATAGAATTTAAAACAGCGGCTGCATCATCAGGGTCTACGTTACTGATGAATTTGGCTTCCATCTTGAATGTGTCATTCTTCTTAGCCCAGTTCTCAAGTGCAAGATACATTGCACGAGGTCCGAGATCACTTCCACCGATACCGATCTGTACAACCGTTGTAAATTTCTCACCGGCTCCGTTTGTGATCTCTCCTGCATGTACTTTATTTGCAAAATCTGCGATCTTAGCCTGCTGTTCTGTATAGAATGTACGCTTGTCCACTCCGTCAGCCTCTACAGCTTCTCCAAGCTGTCCACGTGTCATGTGATGAAGTACCAGACGTTTCTCTCCTGTGTTGATCTGGTATGCAACAGATACACCAGCGGCCAGTCCATCCCGGTCCTCTCGTACTAAGGACAGCTCCTCTCAAATATCCTACGCCCACGCCGGATAGGGACCGAACTGTCTCACGACGTTCTGAACCCAGCTCGCGTACCGCTTTAATGGGCGAACAGCCCAACCCTTGGGACCTACTTCAGCCCCAGGATGCGATGAGCCGACATCGAGGTGCCAAACCACTCCGTCGATGTGAACTCTTGGGAGTGATAAGCCTGTTATCCCAAGGGTAGCTTTTATCCGTTGAGCGATGGCAATCCCACTTTATACCACCGGATCACTAAGTCCTACTTTAGTACCTGCTCCACCCGTCGGTGTCACAGTCAAGCTCCCTTCTGCCTTTGCACTCTTCGAATGGTTTCCGTCCATTCTGAGGGAACCTTTGAGCGCCTCCGATACCCTTTCGGAGGCGACCGCCCCAGTCAAACTCCCCACCTGACATTGTCCCCGGACCCGCTCAGGGCCGTTGGTTAGAAACCCAATAACGCAAGGGTGGTATCCCAACAGCGGCTCCGTGACAACTGGCGTTATCACTTCCTAGCCTCCCACCTATCCTGTACATGCAATACCGAATCCCAGTATCAAGCTGGAGTAAAGCTCCATGGGGTCTTTCCGTCCTGGCGCAGGTAACCAGCATCTTCACTGGTATTTCAATTTCACCGGGTGTATCGTTGAGACAGTGCCCAAATCATTACGCCTTTCGTGCGGGTCGGAACTTACCCGACAAGGAATTTCGCTACCTTAGGACCGTTATAGTTACGGCCGCCGTTTACTGGGGCTTAAATTCAAAGCTTCGCGTTACCGCTAACCTCTCCTCTTAACCTTCCAGCACCGGGCAGGCGTCAGCCCATATACTTCACCTTACGGTTTTGCATAGACCTGTGTTTTTGCTAAACAGTTGCTTGGGCCATTTCTCTGCGGCCACTCTCATGGCACTCCTTCTCCCGAAGTTACGGAGTCATTTTGCCGAGTTCCTTAACAATACTTCTCCCGTCGGCCTTAGGATTCTCTCCTCATCCACCTGTGTCGGTTTACGGTACGGGCTTAAGTAAAACAATAGCGGCTTTTCTTGACGCACGGCTCACACACTTCCCTACTCTTAATTTCGGTCCGCATCACGTCTTCGGATTGATGAGCGGATTTGCCTATTCATCTCCTACCCCGCTTGCACCGGCTTTTCCATTTCCGGCTTGTGCTCTCCACACGTGTCCCCACAGTTCTGTTTACTTACGGTACAGGAATTTCAACCTGTTGTCCATCGGTTACGTCTTTCGACCTGGCCTTAGGCCCCGACTTACCCAGAGCAGATCAGCTTTACTCTGGAAACCTTAGATATTCGGCCGGAAGGATTCTCACCTTCCTCTCGCTACTCATTCCGGCATTCTCTCTTCTATACAGTCCACAGCTCCTTATCGGTACTGCTTCTTCCCGTATACAATGCTCCTCTACCAATGTAACATCAAGTACATTCCTGAGCTTCGGTAGTGTGTTTCAGCCCCGGACATTTTCGGCGCAGGACCTCTCGACTAGTGAGCTATTACGCACTCTTTGAATGTATGGCTGCTTCTGAGCCAACATCCTAGTTGTCTTCGAAATCCCACATCCTTTTCCACTTAACACCCACTTTGGGACCTTAGCCGGCGGTCTGGGCTCTTTCCCTTTTGACTGTCCAACTTATCTCGTACAGTCTGACTCCCATACACCATCTGTCCGGCATTCGGAGTTTGATATTCTTTGGTAGGCTTTGACGCCCCCGCGGAAATTCAGTGCTCTACCTCCGGCAGACTTGTATGAGGCTAGCCCTAAAGCTATTTCGAGGAGAACCAGCTATCTCCGGGTTCGATTGGAATTTCTCCGCTATCCACACCTCATCCCCACCCTTTTCAACGGATGTGGGTTCGGTCCTCCATCGCCTTTTACGGCGGCTTCAACCTGGACATGGATAGGTCACCCGGTTTCGGGCCTGCACGTACTGACTGATTCGCCCTATTAAGACTTGGTTTCCCTTCGGCTCCATCCCTTAAGGACTTAACCTCGCCAGCCAGCGTAACTCGCCGGACCGTTCTACAAAAAGTACGCGGTTCCACATTAAAGTGGTTCCACAGCTTGTAAACATATGGTTTCAGGTTCTGTTTCACTCCCCTCCCGGGGTCCTTTTCACCGTTCCTTCACAGTACTATGCGCTATCGGTCACTAAGGAGTATTTAGCCTTACGGGGTGGTCCCCCCGCTTATTCAGTCAAGGTTTCTCGTGTCTCGACCTACTCTGGATCCCGCCTTGCCAATCGGCCTTTCACTTACGGGGCTTTCACCCTCTCTGGCTGGCCTTCCCAAAACCATTCTGCTAAGACTCTTGAATCAATTGTGCGGTCGAACCCCGGGATGCACGCATACTGGTTTGGGCTCTTCCGTTTTCGCTCGCCGCTACTCACAGAATCACATGTTGTTTTCTCTTCCTCCGGCTACTTAGATGTTTCAGTTCACCGGGTTCCCTTCCTTAAGTTATGTATTGGCTTAAGGATACTTGAGGTTTGCTCAAGTGGGTTTCCCCATTCAGAGATCTCCGGATCATTGTGTATTTGCCACTCCCCGAAGCTTTTCGCAGCTTATCACGTCTTTCATCGGCTCTTAGTGCCAAGGCATCCACCATACGCTCTTTCTAGCATGACCAACTTGCTTCTCATCCACGGGAATGGATGATTGCTACACCGATATAGCGTTATCGGCGTTGGCTTAAGGTCAATTTTATTCACGTCTGTTTTCTTCAGACAGTAATTATTACTCTGTTTATAACAATTACCTCGGATGTCTTGATTAAGATATTTAAAAATCTTATCATTTCTATTTCTAATATGCAATTTTCAAGGTACATGGTGATGTGATCATTCTTTCGAACTTGCATCTTATTCAATTGACTGAATTTTTATCAGTCATTAGAAACTCGTGAAATCTTATTTTCAAGGCTCTCTAATCACTGGTAAAACCAGCTATCAAACAATTGCTGATAAGTTTTGGCACCGATAAGTTGTTGCTCATCTTTTGCCTGTATCTATATGAATCTCCTTATCATTTGCGCTCGGATCTGCTTATAAGTTCTTCATTTTTTTTATGGCCTGGCGGCCACCTACTCTCCCGCACCGTCTCCAGTGAAGTACCATCGGCCGCTTGAGGTCTTAACCATCGTGTTCGGGATGGGAACGGGTGTTTCCCCTAAGCGCATCGCCACCAGAATTGATTATTAAGCTTTTGACAGCCTTAATAACTAAACAATAGATAACAACCCTTACTTTTATTCCTTAGAAAGGAGGTGATCCAGCCGCACCTTCCGATACGGCTACCTTGTTACGACTTCACCCCAGTTATCGGTCCCACCTTCGGCAGCTCCCTCCTTGCGGTTGGGTCACTGACTTCGGGCGTTACCAACTCCCATGGTGTGACGGGCGGTGTGTACAAGACCCGGGAACGTATTCACCGCAGCATTCTGATCTGCGATTACTAGCGATTCCAGCTTCATGTAGTCGAGTTGCAGACTACAATCCGAACTGAGACGTTATTTTTGAGATTTGCTTACCCTCGCGAGTTCGCTTCTCTTTGTTTACGCCATTGTAGCACGTGTGTAGCCCTGCTCATAAGGGGCATGATGATTTGACGTCGTCCCCACCTTCCTCCAGGTTATCCCTGGCAGTCTCTCCAGAGTGCCCATCCTTACATGCTGGCTACTGACGATAAGGGTTGCGCTCGTTGCGGGACTTAACCCAACATCTCACGACACGAGCTGACGACAACCATGCACCACCTGTCACCGATGCTCCGAAGAAAAGCTTCCATTACGAAGCGGTCATCGGGATGTCAAGATCAGGTAAGGTTCTTCGCGTTGCTTCGAATTAAACCACATGCTCCACCGCTTGTGCGGGTCCCCGTCAATTCCTTTGAGTTTCATTCTTGCGAACGTACTCCCCAGGTGGACTGCTTATTGCGTTAGCTGCGGCACCGAATAGCTTTGCTACCCGACACCTAGCAGTCATCGTTTACCGTGCGGACTACCAGGGTATCTAATCCTGTTTGATACCCGCACTTTCGAGCCTCAGCGTCAGTCATCGTCCAGCAAGCCGCCTTCGCCACTGGTGTTCCTCCCAATATCTACGCATTTCACCGCTACACTGGGAATTCCACTTACCTCTCCGACACTCTAGCTCAGCAGTTCCAAATGCAGTCCGGGGTTGAGCCCCGGGCTTTCACATCTCAGGCTTGCCGTGCCGTCTACGCTCCCTTTACACCCAGTAAATCCGGATAACGCTTGCCCCCTACGTATTACCGCGGCTGCTGGCACGTAGTTAGCCGGGGCTTCTTAGTCAGGTACCGTCATTTTCTTCCCTGCTGATAGAAGTTTACATACCGAAATACTTCATCCTTCACGCGGCGTCGCTGCATCAGAGTTTCCTCCATTGTGCAATATTCCCCACTGCTGCCTCCCGTAGGAGTCTGGGCCGTGTCTCAGTCCCAATGTGGCCGGTCACCCTCTCAGGTCGGCTACTGATCGTTGGCTTGGTAGGCCGTTACCCCACCAACTACCTAATCAGACGCGGGTCCATCTCATACCACCGGAGTTTTTCCCACTGTACCATGCGGTACTGTGGTCTTATGCGGTATTAGCAGTCATTTCTAACTGTTATCCCCCTGTACAGGCCAGGTTACCCACGCGTTACTCACCCGTCCGCCGCTCAGTCACAAAAGTCTTCATCCGAAGAATCTTTCCTAAGTGCTTCGCTCGACTTGCATGTGTTAAGCACGCCGCCAGCGTTCATCCTGAGCCAGGATCAAACTCTCGTTAAAATTCTTTAATTCCGATTTGACTCGGACTTAAAAATCAGTTCGTTCCAGTTCAAGAAAACTACTAGCTTTCTTATCCCCTTTACTGTTTTAAGGTTCGACATTAAATGTCTGTTCTGAATAATTCTCTTTAGAATTTTCAGGGTTGTTGTCTATTGTTTAATTAGAACTGTCGATCTTTCCATTTACAATATCTGAAATCGAGATTCCATACCGGTTCAACATCTCTTCACTGACACCTGCTGCCTTCAAAGCCTTCTTTACCGCTGCTTCATTCAGCCCTTGTCCGGATACAGTACCTCCTCCGGTAATTGCCGAAGTCGCCGCATCTGCCATCGTACTGACTACTTTCTGCTTTATCATATCATCCAGCGGCGTATATTTCTCTACTGCCTGAGACACATACGGCGTTGCGAAGAAAACAATCACAAACGTGACAATTGTTGCGATCAACGATACCATAATCCGGATTGCACCTCTTATCAGTCCCGTTATGATACATATAAGAAAAATAATCCCTATGGATATTTCCAACCAATTCATATGCATAGTTTCTCCTTATTTTACAAGACGGACCTTTTCCATTCCATTCGCACTCAACAC
>VOFG01001093.1_pt1 | contig 42001 bp, 83 predicted proteins | sample 5384171 | NCBI WGS metagenome assembly VOFG01 (sample SAMN12384726, study PRJNA508395) | human gut metagenome | isolation source: healthy gut F | host: Homo sapiens
CAATATACTGGTTCACCCCTCCAACCGGGAATATTTCCTGTATGTTATTATCCATCCTGCCTTTAAATTTCTGTATTCCATTCTTCATAAATATACTGCATGTTTTTCCGTCATACATGATCACCTGATCATCACATAATTTCACATGATTATAATCACCGGTGAATTCTTTTTGACAGCACGACTTTTCCGGTCTTATTGTATAACCTGAGCTCATAACCACTCTTTCCCTGATTCTTTAGGATCAGACCGATATATTTTTCATTATGAAATACACTTTTTTATCTCCTTATCCATGGTTATCTTTACAGCTTGTTTCGGAATGTCTTTTCCGGTATAGATCACCATAGCATTGTCACCAATTGCCGCCGATGTATTCTCATCCATAAAAAAATCCGGATGCCATAATTGTGTTCTTGTAGTTCTTTTAGTAACCTGATGATCTGTCTTATCTTTTCCTGCATCCCCAAAGTTATAGTAATGTAATCTGCCCTCGATCCGGCCATCCTGCGTATAAAGATACAGCACTTGCATCATCTGACCATTTGCAGACAGAGCCACATCCACCGGATATCCGCTCCCTGCAAAGTGATGTCTTATGCTCTACCAGTATGTTTCCTGCCGTATCATAACAGATTACTTTCATTGCTGTATCGCTTTTTAATATTGCACTCACAATTCCCTGTTCCGATACACTGATTTTTTCAATCGGCATCGTCGTATGCACTTCACCTTTCAGGCCATCTTCCTGAAAAAGAATATCATTGCCTTCTTTGTCCGCAACCGCTGCCGACTTTTCTGTAATATCTATCATTGATTCTTTATCTGATAGGATTGATTCCACTTCTCTTTTTCCGGTCTGACTCAGATACAAAATTCCATCTTTACTGTACTTCAATACACCGTCCGAAAACTGTACATAATTATTTTCCGATGCGCTCTCTCAACCTAGGTATCACTAATCCGGACCTTGGTATATGTCTGTATATTGATCATCAGCTATATCAACACGCCCACTGCAGCGACTATCGCAATACCAACCATCATCTTTTTCTGTTTCTTTTTTTCTTTTCATCAGCTCTTCCCGGACTTCTTTCTCGGCATCCCATCTTCACTGTTCAATTCATCCATAATCTCATCTATGATCTTATCCGTGGGATCTTCCGGCTCTCTCACAACATGGAGATTGCTGTTCTTCCTGCGTTCCATCCGTCGGTCATCCTTTCAACGTTTCTTCTGATACTGTGTACCCTAGTATACCACATTTCACATTTATGGGAGTAATAATTTTGTCCTATATAGATCAGGTTGCCGTCAGACAGCCCATTCATTTTGCAGATTGCCTTCACATGCGACGTATCTCCATATAATTTCTGACTGATTCCCGCAAGCGTTTCGCCTTTCTGTACTACATAAAAATCCTGATCGGAGAGTTGTTCGTCCGATGTTTCTGATGTCGTTCTCCCTTCTGCTTTCTTTACCGTTCCAGACGCTTCTTTTGCATTGTTTTCGCCGTTTCAGCGGTTTCGGTCCTTGTCTTTGCGTCAGCCTGTCCGCCACCGACTGTTTCCGAAAGTGTTTCCAGCGATTCTGTACCGCTTTCATTTTATCAAAATTATTAACCGTTGTGATCCCAATCACCAATACGATCAGCACAAGCACTGCACTCGTAATATAGGCAAATGCCGAACTCTGATGCTGCTCTTTATATTCTATCTTTTCTCTCACTGCACTACGAAAATTCTTTGCAGCTCGATCCTCAACCACTTCACTGGGGTTACTCCATTCTCCTTGCGTGTATTGATCATATAGTTCTGCATTTCAGGATTTTTCATAATAAATGTAATGCCCTCCGATCTGCATCAGTTCACCAAATTTGTACGCATAAAATATCTCGTCCTGCTCTCTTGCATTTTTCCACAGGAACAGACTTCCTTCCTGCCCAAATTCTCTTTCCTGTATTTTCTTCACTTCCGGTTGCGGCTCATCGGATTGCCTTCTTCAACAATTCCCCATCCGACAATATGACTTTCCGGAAAATACTGCGCTGCTTCTTCCATCATATATTTCATTCCATCTTGTCCGATTTCAAGTTTACCATCCTTTTCCGATAATTCTTGCATCTGTACGGCTCTGACACAAATACAGCCTTTTCGTCTTCCAGTTCCAGCACTTCTCCCACCAAAATCACTCCAACCGGCTGTTCTTTCGCTTTTTCTCTTAATTGGTTCAGATATGTATCTACATAATCTTCTACATATATCTTTGGATTGTCACTTACATTTTCCTATCTGTCTTACGTTTTTCGGAAGTTGTCTTTCCATGACACAATCACCTCGTCTTATATATTTTTGCCTATGATATCATACAAAATATGCGTATTTTTATCAGTTAATGGGACCTGTCCATGGAATTTTCCGATACAATTTTTTATTTCCCGACAACATTTCCACAGTCCCGGTATCCTTCCGGCATCTGATCTGTAACGATTTTTGCGCCTGCAAACGGAGCAAACGTTACAGAACTCACCTCACCGAACTTAGACTCGTCACATAATACATATATTTTTCCTGGCACTGTTCCATCGCAATCTTTTTGACCATTGCTTCACTCGCATCCGGTGTCGTGAACCCTGTTTTTCTTAGTCACACCATTGGTACCAAAGAATCCTTTGGTAAAATGATGCTTTCTAATCGTCTCCATTGCCTCACTTCCGACAACCGCTTCCGTGGAACTTTTCAGTTCTCCTCCAACCAGCCGTACTTTACGCCTGACTTTTGCCAATTGCTGAGCATGCGCAACAGCATTCGTAACAACAGTTACATCCTTATCCCACAGAAACTCCAGCATATATCCGGTTGTCGTTCCTGCATCCAGATATATGAACTCTCCCTGTCCAATCAACCCAGCCGCATATTCTGCTATACGCTGCTTTTCCGATACATGAACTGTAATTTTCTGTGCCACTGTAGGCTCCTGTGGCGTCACTACGTGATCCGATGCAACCGCACCGCCAAACACTTTCACCAGTTTTCCTGCATTATGAAGCGCTGTGATATCTCTTCGCACGGTCGATTCCGATATATTCAGAAGTTCTTTTACTTCCGTTACGGTAATGCTGCCTTCTTTTTCAAGAAGCTTCAATATCTGTTCATAACGCTGTTCTGTAAGCATATGTCCTCCTACAGGTTCTCCTGCATGAATTTGCTTACTGCTTCATGCTGCTTCTTCATCAGCGCCTTCAATTGTGAATGTTACTTCATGTCTTTTCTTTGCTCCAAGACCCATAAGACCGAAGATCTTCTTGCAATCAGCTTTTTTTTTCCTTTTTTCGATCATTACTGATGCTTCGAAAGATTTTGCAAGTTTAACTAACTCTCCTGCCGGACGAGCGTGGATTCCTTCGTTATCTGTGATTACATACTTAAATTCTTTCATTTTCATACCTCCATAAATATTACATTTTGTGATTTTCATTCTATTCATTTTTTACAGGTCTGTCAATATTTCTAAGACAAACCTGTATTTTACTATTATTTTTATAGCGACTTTCTTTTTGAGCACTCCAAGTAATACTGCTGAGATTACAGTTCCTACTACCAGTGCCACCAGATACATCATTGCATTTCCCACTACAGGGAATACGAAGATTCCACCGTGTGGTGCCATCAGTGTACATCCAAATGCCATAGACAGTGCTCCGGCTGCCGCAGGACCGACAATGCAGGCCGGCAGTACGTGAAGCGGATCTGCTGCCGCATATGGTATTGCACCTTCTGTTATAAAGGCAAGTCCCATAATAAAGTTTGTCGGTCCTGCTTCTCTTTCTGATTTTGTAAATTTGTTCTTAAATAATAATGTTGCAAGTGCATTGCACATGGAGGGGTCATTCCTCCGATCATAACAGCTGCCATGATATCATAATTTCCTGCTGCGATTGCGGCTGTACCGAACACATATGCTGCTTTATTGAACGGACCACCCATATCGATTGCCATCATTCCGCCAAGGATCAGACCAAGCACAAGCTTTACTTGAGCCGCCCATTCCGGTCAGTCCGTTGTTCAGTGCTGTATTGATCGCTCCCATGACCGGCTCAATCGCAAAGTTCATAAGAAGGCCGATTCCAAGAATTCCGGCTACCGGATAGATCAGTACAGGTGCGATTTTTTCCAGTGCTTCCGGAAGCTTGTCACACAGTTTTCTAAGAAGAAGAATCAGATATCCGGACACAAAACCAGCTACCAGCGCTCCAAGAGGAATCCGGATTTTCCGTTTGCTGCGATAATCCGCCTACAAATCCAAGTGCAAGTGCCGGTCTGTCGCCGATTGCCTTCACCGATATATCCAGCCAGTACCGGAAGCATCAATCCAAATGCAAGATCCGCCGATCGTCTTAAGCTGCGCCGCTACCGGTGTAATAGTACCAAAGTTAGCTCTATCTGCTTTTGCCAATGCATTCATATCTACGCAAAGTCCGTCGATCAAAAATGCCAATGCGATCAGAATACCACCGCCGACTACGAACGGAAGCATATGGATACACCATTCATCAACTGTGTATAAATCTGATGTCCGACGCTGCCGGATGATCTTCCACCTTTGCTTTCCTGCACTTCTGCTCCATTTGCCGCATGATATACCGGAACGTCCCCGCTGATCACACGGTCAACCAGTTCACCTGCTTTACTGATACCATCAGACACCTGGCAGACAATGACTTTCTTTCCGTCAAAACGATCCATCGGAACCTGTGCATCTGCAGCTACGATAATTCCATCTGCTTCTTCGATTTCTTTTTGAAGTCAGTACATTTTTCGCTCCGCCGGAACCTCTTGTCTCCACTTTTACTGCACAATCTTTTTGCTTTTGCAGCTTTTCAATTCCTTCTGCCGCCATATACGTATGTGCAATTCCGGTCGGGCAGGATGTGACTGCAAGAATCTTAACCTTTCCTCTGGTCTCTTCTTCTGCTGCCGTTCCTTCTCCCGCAAGTCTTTCATCAATTCCTGCTTCTTTTTCATCGGCATCATTGATGATACCCATAAATTCTTCTACTGTCTCCGCATTTCTCAAAGCCTCTGTAAATTCTTCATTCATCAGAAGAACAGATAATTTACTCAATACATCCAGATGGATATTGTCTTCTGTATTCGGTGCTGCGATCAGGAACATCAGTGTAACAGGCTCCCCATCCAGTGAATTAAAATCCACACCATCCTTTAACTACCATTGCTGCCAGTCCCGGTTTGGTTACTGCATCGCATTTTCCGTGTGGAATTGCAATTCCCTCGCCGATTCCTGTGGTACTTTCTTCTTCTCTTGCATATACCTGCTTTCTATATGCTTCTTTGTCATTGATCTTTTCGCTCTTTACCATGAGATCAACGATCTGGTCGAGTGCTTCGTTTTTTGCTCTTTGGCGATGCATTCAAAAAGAATACTTCTTGCATCCAGCAAATCTGTGATTCTCATATAATTTTCCCTCCTGTTGATAAATCGTTTTCTTTGTAACACTTTTCTCTTTTTATGCCTTACACCAGCTGTTTATATACTTCTTCTACTTCCGGTCTGGTGGCCAGATTCTCGGAAAATGCACTGGCACTTCCGGCAGCAATTCCCATATGGAACGCATGTACATAATCTTTCTTTTCCATCCATCCTGCCAGGAATCCTGCTACCATGGAATCTCCGGCTCCTACACCATTGACCAATGTTCCTTTCGGCGCCGGCGAACTATATACTTCTCCATTTTCCGCAATCAGCACCGCACCTTCTCCCGCCATCGAGATCAGTACATTTCTGGCTCCTTTTTTTCCTGAAGCTTTCTTCCATAAGGAATGACGTCCTCTCTCGTCTTAAGTGTCACTTCGAAGATCTCACCAAGCTCATGATTATTTGGTTTTATCAGAAACGGACGATACTCCAGTACATTCATAAGAAGATCTCTTGTTGCATCCACAACGATCATGATGCCTTTATCTTTCAACTCTTTCATGATTCTGCTATAGATATCGTCTGGCATAGATGCCGGGATACTTCCTGCAAGGAATAAGACATCGCCTTCTTTCATCGTATTCAGACGCTTCATCAATTCTTCTACTTTCTCTTTCGGAATCTTTGGACCACTTCCATTAATTTCTGTTCCGTCAATGGATTTCAGTTTCAAATTGATTCTTGATATTCCTTCTTCAATCTGAATGAAATCAGATGCTACACCTTCTTCTTCCAATCGTCTTGCAATTTCTTTTCCCGTAAATCCGGCCATAAATCCAAGTGCCGTACTTTGGATTCCAAGATTCTTAAGCACGATAGAAACATTAATCCCTTTTCCACCCGGAAGCATGAGTTCTGAGCTTGTACGGTTTGTAAGTCCGAGTTTAAAATCGTCCACTGAAACGATGTAATCCAACGATGGATTAAACGTAACTGTATAAATCATATTTCTTACCCCTTTCAACTTGTTGAGTTCATTATATCGTCAAATTCAGTCATTTTCAATCACATTAGTTCACAAATATTTTGACTGTTTTTGGTTGATTTTTGCACAAACAAAGAGCGAATCTGACCGTTTTTAATTGCTTACGGCAAAAAAGCTGCCGCCCCAACGAAATCTCTTTCGTTAAAGCGACAGCCTCTGACTATCCGTTCTATATTATTATTTTACGAATGCTTTTACTTTTGCATAAATGCTGTCTGCGTCAAGACCGTATTTCTTAATCAGTTCTACAGCCGGACCAGACTCACCAAATGTATCATTTACACCAATCTTCATTACTTTAGCCGGTGCTTTCTCTGCAACTACATCACATACAGCACTTCCAAGTCCGCCGATAACAGAGTGTTCTTCAACTGTTACGATCTTTCCTGTCTTAGCTGCTGCTGCAACAACCGCTGCTTCATCCAACGGTTTGATCGTGTGCATATTGATCACTTCTGCACTGAACCTGTTGCGATGATTGTTACATCAGTACCTTCACGAAGTGTGATGGCTTTACCAATCTCGAATTTGTATTCTGCATTATCATTGATAACCGGAACTGCAAGTCTTCCGAAACGGAGATATACAGGACCTACGTGCTCATAAGCTGCTTTTACAGCTGCTTTTGCTTCTACATCATCGGAAGGATTGATCACGATCATTCCAGGAATTGTTCTCATAAGAGCAATATCTTCGTGACACTGGTGTGTTGCTCCGTCTTCTCCAACAGAGATTCCGGCATGTGTAGCACCGATCTTAACGTTTAAGTGTGGATATCCAACAGAGTTTCTTACCTGCTCGAATGCACGTCCAGCTGCAAACATTGCAAATGAACTTGCAAATGGAACTTTTTCCTGTAGAAGCGATTCCTGCTGCAATACCAATCATGTTGCACTCTGCGATACCGCAGTCAATGTGACGCTCCGGGAATTTTTTTTGAACATACCTGTCTGTGTAGCTGCAGCAAGGTCAGCGTCTAACACTACCAGATCTTCATGTTCTTTTTCCGATTTCTAACTAAAGCATTACCATAGCTTTCTCTTGTTGCGATTTTCTTTACTTCTGACATAATGCTTCACCTACCTTCTCCAGATCTTCCATTGCCTGTGCATACTGCTCATCATTCGGAGCTTTTCCGTGCCATCCGGCCTGGTTCTTCCATGAAGGAGACTCCTTTTCCTTTGATGGTCTTTGCGATGATGGCAGTCGGCATTCCCTTTGTCTTGCGAGCCTCTTCATCAAAAGCTGCTTCGATCTGGTCAAAGTCATTTCCATCAATATTGATCACATGGAAGTTAAATGCTTCAAACTTCTTATCAATCGGGTATGGAGAGTTAACGTCTGTAATCTTTCCATCGATCTGAAGGTTGTTATTATCTACAATTACTACCAGATTGTCCAGTTTTCTGAAGCCTGCTAACATAGAAGCTTCCCAAACCTGTCCTTCCTGAATTTCTCCATCTCCGAGAAGTGTGTATACTCTGTAATCATCATTGAAAGCTTAGCTGAAATAGCCATACCTACTGCTGCTGAGATTCCCTGTCCCAGAGATCCGCTTGACATATCAACACCCGGGATGTGCTTCATATCCGGATGTCCCTGCAGATAAGATCCTGTATTACGAAGAGTCTTGAGGTCTTCTACCGGGAAGAATCCTCTGTGTGCCAATGTTGAATAATAACCTGGTGCTGTATGACCTTTGGAAAGTACAAAACGGTCACGGTCTGCTTTCTTTGGATCCTTTGGATCTACATTCATTTCTTCAAAATAAAGATATGTAAAATGTCTGCTGCAGAAAGGGATCCGCCCGGATGTCCGGATTTTGCACATGAACTGCAGTAACGATGCCTTTTGCGGACTTCGTTGGCTGTCTTCATAAGCTCTAACTTGTTCATGTTGTTCCTCCTGAATCATTTATATGATAGCTTTACTTATTCTTATTCTCCGAATACTGCTTTGTAATCAGCCTGGAATTTCTCGATTCCTGCATCTGTTAATGGATGATGTGTCATCTGCTCGATTACTTTGTACGGAACAGTTGCGATGTCCGCACCTGCTAGTGCGCAATCGGTTACATGGATGGGATTTCTCACGCTTGCTGCGATGATCTCTGTCTCAATTCCTGCAACTTCGAAGATCTGTGCGATCTCTGAGATTAAGTCTACTCCTCTTGTAGAGATATCGTCCAGACGTCCAAGGAATGGTGATACATATGTAGCGCCTGCTCTTGCTGCAAGAAGTGCCTGGTTTGCTGTGAAGATCAGAGTTACATTTGTCTTGATTCCCTCTGCTGTAAGAACTTTACAAGCCTTCAGGCCTTCTACAGTCATCGGAATTTTAACTACCATGTTTGGATGAATCTTAGCGATTTCTCTACCTTCTTTAATCATTCCTTCTGCATCAGTTGTTGTAGCTTTTACTTCTCCACTGATAGCTCCATCTACGATAGATGCGATCTCTGCGATAACTTCTTCGAATACTTTACCTTCTTTTTGCGATCAGAGATGGGTTTGTTGTTACTCCACAGATAACTCCCATGTCATTTGCTTTCTTAATATCTTCTACGTTCGCTGTGTCAATGAAAAATTTCATGTTATTCTTCCTCCTTAAAACCGGTGAAATCTGTTCACCATTCCTTTGTTATCGTTTGATATAAATTATACTCTATTCATGGAACTCTCGGTCAATAGCCATGATTTTTTATTAATAATTTTCTTTATTAATATTTTCAAATTATTAATTGAACTTTTTAAGATTTTTGATGGAAATGTTAACATTATTTTTGATTTTTTTTTTTTATTATCGATTTTCACGCATTTATAAGGGGCATTTAAATCTAACATGTATTTTTCAGTTTGTAAAATTGAATAATTATTAATAATAATTTTCGCAAAAGAATTAATTTTTTCTTTTTTCGTGCATTTTTTTGCATACGTTGTTGTTCCACGGACGATCGATGCGGTTCATATTCCACATGATAGGTACTGATCGGTGCTGTTTCCATATTCGCTGAATGATGTGATGCTATCTTTTTCATTATAATATCACATGCATCCCTTCCTTTAAAAGTCACAAAATGCTCGATCGTCGTCAGATTCATGTTATGCATTCTTGGCAAACAGTGTGTTATCACATCCCATCACGGACACATCGGCCGGCACTTTTATCTTTGCCTCATGAAGTGCATCCATGACTCCAAATGCAATCATGTCATTTAATCCGACAATTGCTGTCACATCTGTCGTTTCATTCAACAACTCTTTCGTCAGTTCATATCCGATCTTATATTCGGAATCAATATGTGCCACATCAAGATCAATCTCTTCTTTTGCCGCCTTGATGATCACCTGGTCTCGCAGACCGGCTTTTTTTCATATTCTTTCAGGAAACCTTCCACCCGTTTTGAACGTTGTTTCTGTCTTGCTGTCAATGGCGGTGCTATATATGCAACCTTTCTGTGACCTAATTCCAGCAGATGCTTCGCCATCACTCTTCCAAGTTTTGAATTATCAAGTTCCACTGCATCTACATTCATCTTTTCATTCTGGTTATTGACGATCGCAACCGGTATCTGTTCTGCAATTTCTCCCACAAGTTCCATAAAGCAATGGCTCGGATTACAGGTATAGATAATTCCAAGCGGTCTTAACTGCCACATCATTTTCAGATAGCGTTCTTCCATCCGAGATCTCTCTGTGTATTACATACAAAAGACCAAATCCTTTTTCTTTTGCATGCGCCTCGATTCCCTGCAGCAGCATAACATAATACGGATTCGTCAGATTGGGGCAAAATACAACCAGAAGTTTTCTCTTTTGTCCCCTTCCTCGTTTTCCGTTTCGGCGGGACGTATCCCAGCTCTTTTGCAGCATTTTCTACTTTTTCCACAGTTTCTTTGGCAAATGACACATCATATTTTGTTCAGGATCATAGAAACCGTAGATTGTGATACCCGGCAGCATGGGCAATATCTGTTGATGTAACCTTTTTCTTCATTCTCTCACCTCTGGCTGGGACAAACGCTCTACAGCTCTGTCCTTCCTTCAGTGCCCGTAGAAGTGTCACTTCATCAATATATTCAAGATCTCCTCCAACCGGAACTCCACTTGCAATTCTGCTTACTTTAATTCCCGTCGGTTTGATCAGCTTACTGATATACATCGCTGTAGTCTCACCTTCCAGACTCGAATTCGTTGCAATGATCACTTCTTTTACATCTCCCCTGCAGACGCCCGATCAGTTCCTTTAATTTGATATCATCCGGCCCGATTCCAAGCATTGGAGAGATTGCACCATGAAGTACATGATAAACGCCTTCGAACTTTCCTGTTTTCTCATAAGCTATCAAGATCTCTTGTATTCTCTACGACCATGATCGTCTGATGATCACGGTTACTGTTACTGCAGATCGGGCAGTTCCTGATCGGTAAGTGTATAACATTCTTTGCAATATTTTATATTCTCTCTGGCTTCCACCATCGTAGAAGCCAGTCTTTTTACATCATCAACCGGCATATGAATCAGATGGAACGCAAGTCTTGCCGCAGATTTTGCTCCGATTCCCGGAAGACATGACAGTTCCTCGATCAGTTGTGTGATCTGATTACTGTAATAATCCATAGTTTTTAACTCCCTGTAAGAATAATTCTCCCGGAACCTTCTCCTGGAATTTCTCCTAGAATAATCCCGGCATTCCGCCGCCCATGCCGCCGGTGAACTTAGACATTGCAGCAGTTGTCTCTGCGTCTACTTTCTCCAGTGCTTCATTGACTGCTGCCATGATCAGGTCTTCCAGCATCTCTACATCATCCGGATCTACAACTTCTTCATCCAGTTTTACTTTTAAGATCTTCTTGCTTCCGGAAACAGTAACTTCAACAGCACCGCCGCCTGCAGTTGCACTGAATTCTTTTGTCTCCATTTCCTTTTGCCTGCTCTTCCATCTGCTTCTGCATCTTCTGAGCCTGCTTCATCAAATTTGCCATATTTCCCGGCATTCCGCCTGCCTGGGAATCCACCTCTTTTTGCCATGATAATATCCTTATTCGTCTTCTACAGTAATTTCCATATTAATCAGATTCTCCAGATCCACAAAATGATCTTCAGAATCTGCGTCCCGCCTCCATCTGGCGGACGTCTATGACACCTTTTTTCCAATCTTCTGCTCGATCAGATCTTCTGGATCTCTTCTTTATGTTCCGGTGTTCCACCACACACTGGCTCCAGTTCATCCGGCAATACGATCAGAAGCCGGTTGCCTTCTCCTGCACTCAGTCTTGCTTTTTCAGATAGGTTCTGAGCATCGGGGAAGCCTCATTGATGATCATCCGGAAATTTTTGCCACTTCTTTCACATCTTCATTTAATGCATTGCGGAAGTTCCGGTTTTGGCTTCGGTCTGCCTGTTCTTTTGCATCCGGCATCACGATTGACATAGACAATCCGTTCTCTGGACCGCATTGCTTCCAACACCCGTTTTCCAGCTTTTTCTTCCACCGCACGGATGCGGTCCAGAGGGCATCCTGATTTGTCTCCATGGCCGGACACATAATTTGATCAGTGCAACCTCCAGTAAGAACCCTCTTCTGCGTTGCATATTTTAACTGATTCGTCAGATCTGAAAAAAATACGGATATAACGGATCAGCATATCCTGTCGATCATCTGTCCGATTCTTTTTTAACAGTGCCAGATTTTCCGATGATACATCCAGTACATCTTCCATATTATCCGAACTTTTCACCAGAAGAAGATTTCGCAGATACCATGTAAAATCTGCCGACAAACTGGACAGTTCTCTTCCCTGCATGACCAGCTCATCTACCAATCTCGATGACCTGATGCCACATCCATCCAAAAGCACTGTCTCAAAAAGCCGGCTGAACACTTCCGTATCCACCGCCCCAGCACTTCCAGTACATGATCATATGTCAGTGTCTCATTCAGATAAAATGCGGCACACTGATCCAGAAGGCTCAATGAATCACGCATGGAACCATCTGCCGCCTTTGCAATATAACGGAGTGCCTTATCTTCCACATCCCATCCTTCTTTATCGATCAGTTCACGCAATCTCGCTGCGATCGTCTCAATGGAAATTCTTTTAAAATCATATCGCTGGCATCGGCTCAAGATCGTAATCGGAATCTTGTGTGCCTCCGTTGTCGCAAGAATAAAGATAACATATTCCGGCGGTTCTTCCAATGTCTTTAACAGTGCGTTAAACGCTCCTATAGACAGCATATGCACCTCGTCTATGATATACACTTTGTATTTCCCTTCTGTCGGGCGATATGTGACTTCTTCACGAATCTCTCGGATGTTATCCACACCATTATTAGATGCCGCATCAATCTCGATCACGTTCATCGATGTACCCGCTGCGATCGACTTGCACATTGCGCACATTCCCCGCACGGACTTCCATCTACCGGATGTTCGCAGTTGACTGCTTTCGCAAATATTTTTGCAACCGTCGTTTTACCGGTACCCCTTGTCCCGCAAAAAAGATATGCATGTCCGATACGGTTTGCGTTGATCTGGTTCTTAAGCGTCCGGACGATATGCATCCTGTCCTTTTACATCTTCGAATTCATCCGGACGAAACTTACGGTATAATGCCGTATATGACATTCTTTACACTCCTTGTCTAAAATGCAGATCCTGGCAGTCTAACCTGTGTATCTTATTCATCACCGAAGCTGATACCGATGGTTTTTGCTTCTTTAATGATCGATGCCTTTTGGATCTACATATTTTAATTTTCCGGCAACTTCTGACAATGGTACACGGATAATCTCCTGATTCTTTGTTCCTACCATACATCCAAAATCACCTTCCAAAATTGCTCTCGAAGCTTCTGCACCAAGTCTTGTTGCAAAGTACACGGTCATATGCACACGGAGAGCCGCCTCGCTGTGTATGTCCGGGCACAGTAATTCCTTACTTCTTTATCTGTCTTTTCCTGAATCTTCTCGCAAGTTCATATGCAACAGAAGGGATATTTCTTCTTTGCTTTTTTTCTCTTTTTAATTCTTTCTTTGAAAGCGCTGCATCTTCTTTTGAAATTGCACCTTCTGCAACAGCAATAATTGTAAATCTCTTTCCCTGCTTTTTGCCGCGTTTTTCAATTGCTTCAACCACTGAATTGATGTCATATGGCATCTCCGGAAGCAGAATAATATCGGCACCGCCGGCAATTCCTGCATGAAGTGTTACCCATCCTACTTTATGTCCCATTACTTCCACGATAAATACACGGCTGTGAGACGTTGCTGTTGTATGGATCTTGTCAATCGTATCTGTTGCAATATCTACTGCACTCTGGAATCCGAATGTCATATCTGTTCCCCAGAGATCGTTATCGATCGTCTTCGGAAGTGTTACCACATTAAGTCCTTCTTCTCTCAGCATATTGGCTGATTTGTGTGTTCCATTTCCCCAAGGATTACCAGGCAGTCCAGATTCAGCTTGTGGTAAGTGTGTTTCATTGCCTCTACTTTGTCAATTCCGTCCTTATCCGGTACTCTCATTAACTTGAACGGTTGTCTGGATGTTCCCAGGATCGTTCCACCAAGTGTCAGAATTCCCCGAAAAATCTTTTGACGTAAGCATCTTAAAGTTCGAATAGATCAAACCTTTATATCCATCTTGAAATCCATAAATCTCTACATCATCTCGTTTTGAAAAAAGCCCCTTTTACGACGCCTCTCATCGCTGCATTCAGTGCCTGACAGTCGCCGCCGCTTGTAAGCATTCCTATTCTTAACATATGTCTGCTCCTTTCTATGTTGCCTGTGTATAACTTTATCATTACTATGAACCATAATAGTTTATCCACATTCTGTATACAATACCAGTAAAATTATAACTTATTTTTATGGTGGAGACAATAAGGGACAAAGGATTTTTCATTTCCGGCTCAATCCTATTGACAAAAATTCCCTGTCTCTTTTTCTAAAAACGTGCTATAATACATGTGGAAAATTTGTGTAGAAAGCAGGTAGTATTGTGGATAAAGTTAGATATAAAATTGTGGACACTTGCGTCCAAAGGCCAGATCGTTCCTGACCGTTCATTACTGAAGACACCGGAACAGATTGAAATGATTAAAAAAAGTGCAGAACTGAACACCGCAGTTCTCGACCATGTAGCAGCTCATATTCATGCAGGAATGAGCACTGCCGAAATTGACAAACTTGTATATGATTTCACAACAGAGCATGGAGGAATCCTGCGCCTCTGAATTATGAAGGATTCCCGAAGAGCGTATGTACTTCCATCAACAACGTCATCTGCCACGGTATCCCAAGTGAAAATGAGATTCTAATCGATGGAGATATGATCAACGTAGATGTGTCTACGATTTTAAACGGATATTTCTCTGATGCATCCCGTATGTTCACGATCGGTGACGTATCACCGGAAGCCGAACGTAGTGTCCGTGTTACAAAAGAATGCGTAGAGCTTGGACTTAAAGCAGCAAAACCTTGGGGACATCTTGGAGACATTGCTTATGCGATCAATTCACATGCACAGGAAAATGGATATTCTGTCGTAGAAGAGATCGGCGGTCATGGAATCGGTCTGGAATTCCACGAAGAGCCATTCGTAAGTTATGTTACTCCGAAGGGCAGTGAGATGGTTCTGGTCCCAGGTATGATGTTCACGATTGAACCGATGATCAATCAGGGTTCTCCGGAATTCTATGTAGATGAAGACAACGGATGGACCGTTTATACGGATGACGACGGTCTTTCTGCTCAGATTGAATATATGGTTCTTATTAAAGAAGATGGTGTAGAAGTTCTTACAAAATAATATAATTTTGCATTATCGAAACCAGATCTCACATTATTATGTTTGTATAAAAAAAGATTACCGGAAAACGCAACATTTTCCGGTAATCTTTTTATTTTCTTTATTTCACTATTAGTCTGTTTGTATCTTTTTACAAAATTCACTATTAGCCGGTCCATACCCATTCTACAAAATATACAGCCAGTCATGATCCTCTTCATTTCTCATTCCCAGTACAAGTGCCGAATGTGGTCCCATGTTCGCAACCACTTCTCCGTCTTCTACCAGATACTCTTCGTACTCTGTTGTATATCCATCTTTGTAAGAATATAGCAGACGTTTCATGCGGCATTTTATCGGAATCTCTGCTTCCCATACAGGAACTTTTACTTCTGCACGTTCGCTGCGGTTATTGATCACAACAATGATCCGGTCATGCCCTTTAAATCTCGCATAAGACAGGATATTTTCCCTCCGCCAGGATCTTCAACGAACCGGTCTTAAGTGCCGGATGCTCTTTGTGGATGCGGATCGCTTCTTTTGTGGAATGCGATCAGTTCATGGTCTTCACGTCCCCACGGATAGGTACGGCGGTTATCCGGATCGGTAAATCCGCCGACACCAGCCTCATCACCATAATACACAGTCGGTGCTCCGACCCAGGTCATCTGCATAACAACCGCTTCACGCATAACCGCTTTATTCACATACTCGTTCGCAGCTTCCGGTCCCAGATGTTCCACACGGCCAACCATGTGGATTCGTTCTCGTTAAGAATCTGGAATGATCATGGTTCGAAATTCATTCATCGCCACCTGAAGTGACGGAATCAGCATGTTCGACATGTGATGTGCCATCGAACCGATAAAGTTATCGATGTTGCCAAGAAGTTCTTCTCTGGCCTCATCACTATGCTTTTCCATTCCGGTCAGAAACCATGTAATCGGCTCCATGAATGCATCATAGTTCATGACGGTATCCCACTCATCACCTTTAAGCCAGTCGCTCGGATCCCCGTAATGTTCGGCAAGGATCAGTGCATTCAGATTCGCATCTTTCACGGCTGTTCTGAATTTCTTCCAGAAATCATGGTTATATTCATTGCTGCGTCCCAGATCTGCTGCCACATCCAGACGCCATCCATCTACATTATACGGCGGTGATACCCATTTCCGTCCGATATATAAGATATAATTTTCCAGTTTTTACAGAATCTTCATAATTCAGTTTCGGCAGAGTATCATGTCCCCACCAGCCATCATAATTACCATTATACGGCCAGTTCTCCGGTCCTTCTTTGAAGAAACGGAAGTAGCTTCTGTACGGACTGTCTGCCGATACATAAGCACCCGGTTCATAATCCTCTTCACCTTCGTAAATTCTCTCACGGTCCATCCATTTATTGAATGAACCACAATGGTTGAATACGCCGTCCAGAATCACTTTCATACCACGACGGTGTAATTCTTCTACCAGCTTAATGAACAACTCATTACTTGCTTCCAGGTTCTTAAGACCTGTCGTGCGTTTTTATACTTCGTTGCCTGACTGTTGTCCGTCACACCATCCGGAAGCACCTCACCTCCGTCATCTACGATCTTCCCATAATGAGGATCAATGTAATCATAATCCTGAATGTCGTATTTATGGTTCGACGGTGACACAAATAATGGATTAAAATATACAACTTCTACACCCAGCTCCTGCAGATAATCAAGCTTATCCATGACTCCCTGCAGATCCCCGCCGTAGAATTCTCTTACACCCATGTTCGCCGGATATTTATCCCAGTTCGTTACTCTCCGGGAATAATCTCCGATATAGTAATACTCATTCGTCTCTACATCATTTGACTTATCTCCGTTATAAAAGCGGTCTGTAAATATCTGATACATAACCGCTCCCTTTGCCCAGTCCGGTGTGGAAAATCCGGGTACTACAACAAAGTTATAATACTCCAGGATCTCGCGAGAGATTCCACATCGTCCATAATAATATTTTTCTGTTCCAGACTGCACTTCGAAACAATATCTGAAAGGCTCTGCCCCCAGACGTCACTTCAAACGTATAATAAAAATTCTCCCTGTGTGCATTGAGAGTCTTTTTCCATTACATATGTGTCAGCCGATGTCACAAGCCCTACTCTGTCTGCATCATCCTTCGCCGTACGGAACCGGAACGTCACCAGTTCATTCTTTCGGTTCAGGGGGATACACATATCCTTCTGTTCCATCACAAAATAAAGCCGTCTTATTCATATAACTAACACCTCTCTCATTTTTTGTTTCGGAAATAAAGCTCTTCTTATTCTAGTCCTCTGATACATCTTCCGGGAAACAGCGCTTCAAATTCTTCCTGGGAAATCTTTTCTTTTTCCAACAGAAGATCTGCGCATGCATGCAGAACATCGATCATATTTTCTAATGATATGTCTTGCTCTGTCATAACATTCATCAATAATCCTCTTTACTTCCTGGTCGATCACAGTAGCAACACGCCCTCTCCGTAGCCTCTTGCTGTATGCGCCAGATCACGTCCGATGAACACCTCATTGTTGTCATCATCATAGTTGATCAGTCCGACTGCCTCAGACATACCGAACTTCGTAACCATGGATTTCGCCAGACCAGTTGCCTGTTTGATATCCTGGGATGCACCGGTTGTAATATCATCAATACTTTTCTTCGGCAACACGTCCACCAAGTGCTACCGTAATATCCTGAAGCATCTTTCCTTTTTGTATTAAACATCTCATCCTTTTCCGGAAGCGGCATCGTATATCCTGCCCGCACTTCCGGTCGGGATGATCGAAACACTGTATACAGGTCCCACATCCGGAAGGACATGGAACAGGATTGCATGCCCTGCTTCATGAAATGCTGTGATTCTCTTCTCTTTTTCGGAAATAACACGGCTCTTCTTCTCTGCACCGATTCCGACTTTTACAAATGCTTTCTTAATATCATCCTGTTTTAAGAATACTCTGTTATCCTTCGCTGCAAGAATTGCTGCTTCGTTCAGAAGATTTTCCAGATCTGCTCCGGTAAATCCTGCTGTTGTCTGCGCGATCTGCTGCAGATTGATCTCCTCACTCAGTGGTTTGCCTTTCGCATGAACCTTAAGGATCTCCTCACGCCCTTTGATATCAGGTCTTCCAACCATAACCTTGCGGTCGAATCGTCCCGGACGAAGGATTGCCGGATCAAGGATGTCTACTCGGTTGGTTGCAGCCATCACGATGATACCTTCATTGACACCAAAACCATCCATCTCTACAAGTAACTGGTTTAATGTCTGCTCTCTCTCGTCATGTCCGCCGCCCATTCCGGTTCCACGGCGTCTTGCAACTGCATCGATCTCATCGATAAAAATGATACAAGGTGCATTCTTCTTAGCCTCCTCGAACAGGTCTCTGACACGGGATGCACCGACACCGACAAACATTTCCACAAAATCCGAACCGGAGATCGTAAAGAACGGAACTCCCTGCTTCTCCGGCAACCGCCTTCGCGAGAAGTGTCTTACCGGTTCCCGGAGGGCCTACCAGCAACACGCCTTTCGGGATACGTGCTCCAACCTGGATATATTTCTTAGGTTCTTTCAGGAAATCAACAATCTCCTCCAGCTCCTCTTTCTCTTCTTCCAGACCTGCCACCTGGGCAAATGTCACTTTCTTGTCACGGTCTGTGCTCAGTTTTGCACGGCTCTTTCCGAAATTCATTGCTTTCGAATTCCGGCCCCGCCGCCCTGACGGTTCATCAGACCAAAGATCAGGAACACTCCGACCAGTGTAAGGATAACCGGCAGAAATGTAGTTGCTGCCCAGCTGTCCTGCGGAATATCCGGCATCGTATACTCCACATTCTGTTCTTTCAGATAATCCTGAATCTCGTTAACATCAGAAACATACAGATATCTGATCTTATCGGAATCGTCGTCTCCCTTCAACGTAATCTCTACACGTCCTGTCGGAACACTTTATTCTGATTCACTTCTACCGACTCGATCTTGTCATTCTGAACCAACTGTTGGAAATTCTTCCAGGTAATCTCTTTTCTGGTTGATCGAACTGATTGGTAAACCATAGTGCTGCGAACAAAAATATGACAAACACCAGAAATACAGCACCGTTCAGTCCTCTCGCTTTCTTTATTATTCAAGTTTCCAGGCTCCTTTCTTGTGACGCGCCTATTCTACGCCCTCTACAACTCCGATAAATGGAAGGTTTCTATATTTCTGTGCGTAATCCAGACCATATCCCACAACAAATTCGTCTGGGATATTGAATCCGACATAATCTACTTTTACATCTTTTACTCTTCTTTCCGGTTTATCCAGAAGCGTACAAAGTCTTCAGGCTCTTTGGTTTTCTCTTTTTTAAGGATTTCCATCAGATAATATAATGTTCTTCCTGAATCAATGATATCCTCCACGATCAGTACATCTTTTTCCTTCCAGTGTCTCATCTAAGTCTTTTGCGATCTTAACAACACCGCTTGACTTCGTTCCGTCACCGTAGCTGCTGACACTCATAAAGTCCATAGATACCGGAACGGTGATTCTCTTTGCCAGCTCGCACATAAAGAATACGCCGCCTTTTAAAACGCAGATCAGGTGCACCTGCTTTCCCGCATAATCTTTGCTGATCTGTTCGCCAAGCTCTTTGATTCTCTTTGCAACATCCTCTTCAGGAACTAATACTTTTACTTTCTCTGCCATCTTCTTCTCCTCCGTTAAATTCTATTTCCAGAATTCTTCTGGTCTTATCTGTAATCTGATACGCCTGGTTCTGTCTGTATCCGATAATCCACAGAATGTGACTGCCATCTGCTGCCAGCCAGATCTTATCTCTGTCTTCCCGCGGGATCTTCGCATTGATAAAATACTTTTTCAGACTCTGCGTTCCGCCATTTCTGTCGATTGTGATATAGTCACCAGGCTCTTTATGTCTTATTTTTACAGTGCTCTTAATTATATCATAGTCAAACCATTTCGTGTAGGTTTTTTAGGAAATGCGCCTGTTTCCGCCGTTTGTTCAAACATCCGCATATGCACTCCCGGTTCATTGCCGGCGTCCTCTTTTTTCCCCTGTTTTGAGATCCGATCTGTCAAGCAGGATTCCATCATAACATTTTTCCGCTGTCATTTTATAAGGAAGGCTGATCTTTCTTCCGGTCTGAAGCCGTGCCAGATCTTCGATCAGTCTTACATGCACCTGCTCGATATCTTTTCTGCGCCCCGCCAGTTCACATAGCAGCGCATGAATCAGGAACGAACGTACAGTCTTATCGACATCCCGGAATAATTCCTCTTTGATCAGCAGTTCCGGAACGTTTTCACGTTCTTCATACAGATCTTCTGCAGTCCCCACGGCCGCTTTTCCACATATCGCTCCCTGCATTTTTGCACTTCCTGTTCCATAAACGCCCACACCGCACGCATCTGTTCCATCGTCTCGGACATGTGCATGACCGCCTGCGGATTGACCTGTTCGAGATAGGGAATCACATGATTCCGGATCCGGTTTCTCGTATAGTGATCTTCCAGATTCGTCTCATCCGTACAATAACTGATTCCCTTTTCCTGTAAAAATGCTTCAATCTCACATCTCTGCACACAGAGAAGCGGACGGATATACCGGACGGTATCTCCTTCTGCCGGGCTGATACCGCCAAGTCCACGCAGGCCGCATCCGCGGCTTAAGTTCCACAAAAGCGTCTCCGCATTATCATTTTGGTGATGCGCCAGCGCAATCTTTGTACCGTTTTCTCTTTGCACACCTTTTCAAATATCTGCCGCCTGATATTCCTGCCCGCCTCTTCCAGCGTCAGGCCCTGTTCTTTTGCATACTGCTCCACATTCTCATGAAATGCCAGATACCTGACCCCGAGTTGTCTGCATAGTGCCTTTACATATCTCATCGGCATCTGCACTGTCACCGCGGATCCCATGATGGATATGCACCACCGTCAGTTCAATGGCATCTCATTTTTAAATTCTTTTAACATGAAAAAGAAGGCATACGGAGTCTGCGCCTCCAGATACGCCTGTGATTACATGATCATTCTCCTGTAACATATGGTATTTTTTCCACATATGCTTTCACCCGTTGATACATTCCGGCCTTCCTATTTGATCTTCCACTCACCGGTATGGCAAATATATAAGCTATATATAAATTAAATATATAAAATTTCTTATAGAAAGTCAACTTAAGCCCCATATTCCAATCACCAGCACCGTCATATCATCCATCGGCATCCCGCCGGAACTTTTCAACACCTGACTTAAGATTCCGCGGGCAAATTCCGTCGGATTGACAATATCCGTCTCCCGGATGAATATCTATCATTTTTCTTCCTGTGCACCTTCAGGAAGGGCATCCATCACGCCATCCGTCACCATGATCACATATTCTCCTGATTCCAGATCACGCTCTTCCCTGTCCAGTTCAATATTCTGTACAACACCGATCGGAAGTGTCGTCGACTCGATTTTTTCAACTTCTTTCTTCCTTTTAATAAAAGTCGGCGAGGCTCCGGCCTTTACAAATTCACAACTTCCCTGATACAGATCAAACAGACAGACATCCAATGTACAGAACTTCACTTCTTCCCGTCCTGTTACCAGCGCCGTATTCATCATCTGCACCGCCGTCTCTACCGGGAATCCTGCCTCAACAGTTCTTCTAACATTTCTACCACCATCGTACTGTCCCGGAATGCTTCTTCTCCCGATCCCATGCCATCCAGCGCAACTCCTTTGCGTCCGCCCGGAAGATCCTTCATCAGAAACGTATCTCCCGATATCTCTTCCAGTCCTTTTCCGATCCTCGCAACACCCTGCAGTGTCTGAAACTTTGCTCCCTCCATACAGGCAATGGTGCCATATTCTTCTCCGATCACAAGCCTTTCCCCCTGTCTCGGAATCATCGTTCTTCCTATACATTTTCCCACCAGAAACGCAACATCTTTTGCAAGGACGACCCGTCCTTTCATGGCTTTTACCGTCAGATGGACTTTCATATTTTCCCTGCTGTGTCATGTAAAACACAACCGAAAGCAGCTTCACATTTTCTTTTTTTCAGCGCTGCCTTTATACGCTTCTCCAAATGGTCATCCTGGGAAGATCCCGGCATCCAGTTCCTGGTTGTATACTGTATCATTTTAGCGAAGCTCGTAAGTTGTCTTGCATACCCCTCTCTTGCCTGCACCAGTCTGTGATTCCACATCAGGATCTGTTGGCATTCTCGAATTCTTCCAGACTCTCTCTTAAAAACGTGGTGCAAACAGGCACTGTCTCTTCAGCCTGCGTTTTAATTCCATATTCAGTTCTGCACCATACTCTTCTGCTGCACACATGATTTCATACATCATCTGATAAGTCACCGAGTGCTTTTCTCCCAGACATTCTCCCCCGCCGTTCACAGCCTGCACAGACATTCCCTGTCACCTTTTCAAACATTTCATCAATTTCTTCTTTGGACAATGTTCCTTTGTATGCCTCCATATTCAGAAATGTTTTGGATAAATGCTGCAATGAATCGGCAAATTTGTCCATCTGTATCACATATGGATTTTACAAATATTTCCTGTTCCTTTATCTTTGCCAATTTTGTCGTTCCCCCTTTCTTCTGAATACATGACGGAAAAAAGCTTCAGGAATCTCTTCCTGAAGCTTATCATTCGTCTTTATAGTCTTATTTCGATTTAAAAAACAATCTCGTTGTCATGTACCAGACCCAGCTTTTCTTTCGCTACATCTTCTACATATTTATCCGTTCCAACGTATTTTTCCAGTTCTTTAATCTCTTTTTTCCGATCCTGTTCCGCCTGGATCTGCTCTTTTAATTCCGTCTCCTGCGCCTGATACTCCCTGTTCTTTGCCTTTAATGTCATACTGTTTGCAGACACCATAACTGTCGACATAAGAACAACTGCGCTGATCGCCAACACACTTCTCTTATGATTCTGAGAACGCTTGCGCTGCCGTCTTCTGCGGTTTCTCTGTTTTACATCATTCATATTAATTTACTCACCCTTGCCGGCATCCCTGCCGTTTCACTCACCTGTTAATTATTTTTATTCTATCTTTTTTTCCCCGGGTTTTCAAGTGTTTCGGTAAAAATCTGCTATGCCGACGTACAATTTTCCGACAAATTTTCCCCGTAATCGCAAGAAAAACTGACATAATGATCCCGCCGATTCCAACACCTAGTATGAAATACCACCGCACAATACCACTGCTTGTGTAGTAAATCTGCACAAACAAAAAAATCGCGGTTCCGATCCAATAGATCAGATCCTCCAGTTCAATAACCCAATGAGCATGGTGTACCACTTCCCGCAGGCAGCTGATACAACGGTATGCAAGACGTACGATTGCTCCAGCTAGGACCGCCAGCAGAAATATGAACAGTTCTTTTCCTATCCCCATCTTACATTTCACCTTATTTTCCCTTATTCCTCATAACATTCCCGGTTCTCCGGCAGATCACCGGAATAATTTTTCAAAAAGACTTCCTGCCTGCTTTGCTGTCGAATGGATATCCGAATATGAGATACTGTCAATGTTTCCCGACAGATCGATCTCTCCCTTTTCAAGATTCACACGGTTCACATGCAGATCCGTTCCTCTCACCATCAGCATTCCCTGCTCTGTCTCCAGCAATATCTCATTCAGATTAAAAGACAGCACATCCAGAACACCTGTCACCAGTCCTGCCTTCCGGTTATTCAATATCAGTTTATGGTTTTTCTGTGCTGCTACTGTCTCAAAACTATCACAACCTTTCTTACTAATCATATGAAAAGGAAATCGAAATTATGACTTTTCACATAATTATGCAAGAAAGGTTGTGATGATCCCCGCCGCTTTTTTCACCGGCCATTAATTTAGGTTTATAAATATTTGAAAAGGTCTCCTGCCTCTTTTTTTTTCGTTGTATCTTTAATATCAAGAACTTCTACTTTTACGGTTCTTGTTCCGAACTGGATCTCTATGATATCTCCTTGTTTAACTTTTACAGACGCCTTGGCCGGTTTATCATTTACCAGTACACGGCCGGCATCGCAGGCTTCATTCGCAACCGTCCGGCGTTTGATCAATCTGGATACTTTTAAAAATTTGTCTAATCTCATCTATCTGTTCTCCTGTATACTTTACTGTCAGCCGGTTCTTTCGAACGCATAACGATTAAAAAACCGAAGAGTATCAGGACACTCTCCGGCATAAATCCTTTTCGATAAATATTACAATTCAGACTACTCGTTGATAGCATCTTTTAATGCCTTACCAGCTTTGAACTTTGGTGCTTTGCAAGCTGCAATCTTCATAGTCTCGCCTGTCTGAGGATTTCTTCCTTCTCTCTCAGCTCTCATGCTTACTTCAAAAAGTACCAAATCCAACAACCTGTACTTTATGCTCTTTCTTTAATTCATCTGTTACAACATCAACGAATGCTTTTAAAGCTTTCTCGGAATCTTTCTTTGATAATTCTGCCTGGTCAGCGATTGCTGCGATCAGTTCTGTTTTGTTCATGGATATATCCTCCTCTTATTTACATTTAGAATTCACAATTTCGATTCTTTTTTATACAAAGTCACTGTCCATACCCCGTCATATGACATGCCTTTATGTACTGTTATACCTGTTTTCATACGGAATGTCAAGGTAAATCCCCTGTTTTCCCTGTATTTTCAAGGTTTTCCGGCATTTTTCAGGTGCCCTCAGAGTTCAAATCCAAACAGCTCTTTTAAAAACATTTTTTTCTCTTCTGTCTGCTTTATTGCAGTCTTTAGTTTCTCTGTATTTTTACCGATATCCACGCTTTATTCATGCAATAGTATGAATTTGCAATTTTCCAGAACTTTTCCGGATAAATCAGACGGATTTTCAAATATTCTGTTTCGCTTCTGGTAAGTGGGTGGATTGCAGAATACGCATTCAGCATGCCATCTCCGAGCCGGAGCTTCCACCCGCTTTTTCTCCATTACTTTTCTGAGAAAATAGTACAGATCCTCTACCTGGATATCCCGATGGAATTTTTCAAAATTCATTGTCGCGATTCCTTCTCTTGTCATGATGATATTATGGTAATTATACTCTCCGTGCGTCATACCGGAACGGTTCATCTCTTCCTGATACAATTGTTCATAATCCGACTGTTCCAGTTCACACCGCAGCTTCTGCCCACTGATACATCAGTTCAAACTGCTTTGCAAAATGCAAATTCAAATTCCCCTTTGGGGACAGCTTTTCTGACAAACTGCCGTACTTTTTTTAACTCCCGGTTATGCCGTCTGTATTTTTCACCGGTCTTAATCCCTTCTGTAATCCCATACTCCAGTTCATGCCTCATAACAGTATGTAGTTTTCGCCAGATTCCCGGCCGCTTCTAATATTTCCCTGGTCTTTTTATGTCGCATTACGACCTGCATACCATTTTTTTCAGCATATACCGGTCACCATTATCCAACGAAGAGATATATATTCACCGTTCCGGTTCGCTATCATATAATCGATCTGATGCTCTCCTTGTTCATAAAGCCATGTATAAAGTTCGCATAACGCAGGGATTCTTTTTCGGATGTTGTAACTTCCTTCAAAAGGAATACCCCTTTGTTCGTTTCGCATAAAACAGCACCTCTGACTTTACGGGTGCTGTTTACTTCTATATCATATTGTTCCAGTATTTTTTGTTCAAATTCCTGCATTTATATTCCCCGCACTTTACACTTGATATTCTTTTTTAAATGTATGTGGGAAATATAAAAAATATTCACTGCTGTTATACTTCTTTATCCGTGGAAATATAATTCAACAGGGTCTCTTTCGTATTCATTTCCGGATTCTCGATCACAAGGTTCAATAATTCGTTTAACTTTTCCCCGATCTCTTTTCCCGGCTTCATTCCTGCCCGGATCAGATCTCTGCCGGTCACAGCTAATTCTTTTAACGAAACACACTGCCCTTTTTCTATAATCTCTGCATATGTCTGTTCTACTTCATCCAGATTTTTAATTTTTCTGCCCTCCGGTACTCACTTTGCGCCAAAACATCTGCTCTTCTGACTTCCATATAATATGGAAAAATATCTTCGCCAATCTTATTCATTGCTCTTCTGACATTCTTCGGCACGGCCGGCATGCGGTAATCATGATTCAGCACAAGTCTTGTAACCTTATGCAACGTATCATTATCGAATTTTAATCTCCGAAGTACTTCTTTGGCAATCCGCTCGCTTCCCTAATGCATGCATTTTAAAATGCGCCACACCGTCTTCATCCATCGTCTTGTATTCCGGTTTGCCTGTATCATGCAATAACATTGTTAATCTTAAGATCTTATCATTGCGGACATTCATCATCGCATGAATGGTATGTTCCCCGACTGTGTACATATGATGCAGTGTTTCCTGCTTTGTCTCCATCATACGGTCAAATTCCGGCAAAAATACCTTCGTAATCCCAAGTTCATAAGCAGTTCTTATAAGCTCCGGCCGGTCAGATGTCAGCATCTTCACCAGTTCTACCTGTATCCTCTCCGCACTGATATTTTCCAGTGTCGGCGCAAGAAACTTCATTCCTTCTTTCGTCTCCTCATCAATCTCAAATCAAGCTGTGCCGCAAATCTGACGCCTCTTAAAATCCGGAGCGCATCTTCCGAGAAACGTTCCCTGGCATTTTCCACACAGCGGATCATATGCTTTTCCAGATCCTGCATTCCTCCAAAGATATCTACAATCCCATCCTTGTCATTGTATGCCATAGCATTGATCGTAAAGTCTCGTCTGAGCAGGTCTTCTTTCAGATTTCTTGTAAATGTGACTTCTTTCGGATGTCTGCTGTCTTCGTATTTTCCATCGATTCTGTACGTCGTAACTTCGTATCCCTCATGATTCAAAAAGTACGGTTATCGTTCCATGCTCAATTCCCGTATCAAATGTTTTGTCAAATAATGCCTTTGTCTCTTCCGGCATTGCTGATGTTGTAATATCCCAGTCGCCCGGTTCTCTGCCAAGGATGGAATCTCTGACACATCCTCCGACTGCGTATGCTTCAAATCCATGCAACTGTAAGGTATGAATGATAAACTGTACATCATCCGGTAATTTTATATTAAAGTTATTCACAAATATTTCCTCCGTTTATCCACGTTATCAACATTCTATATCATACCATATTTTTGCTGGTGGCTGTTGATAAAAAAATGGACGGTAGATTCCTAAAATCCACCGTCCATTACTTATAATCTCTTTATTCTTAGTATGATTTTCCCCAGTAAGCCATGTGTTTCGCAGGTTTTCCGCAATAGATACATTTATCGGAAATAAACTCTTCATCTTCGATCAGACATCTTGTTGCAGCTCCGCCTGTCTGATATTTTACTTCGCCCTCACATTCCGGATCTCCACACCAGCATGCTTTTTACAAATCCACGGTTGGCTTTTGAACTTCTCAACCATTTCATCCATTGTAGTAGCTGTATCAATGTGGCTGTTCAGGAATTCTTCTGCTCTGTTGTACATATCCTGCTGCTCCTGCTCTAAGATCTCGCGCAGTTTTACTGCGATCTCATCTAAAGAAACAACGATCTTTTCTCTTGTATCACGACGTACAACAACAACCTGGTTTTGTTCGATATCCTTTGGTCCAATCTCGATACGTGTTGGGATACCAAGGATCTCCTGCTCAGAGAATTTCCATCCTGTACTCTTATCAGAGTCATCGATTTTCACTCTGTATCCTGCTTTTTTCAGTTCGTCAAGCAGTGCATAAGATCTGTCAAGAACGCCTTCTTTGTGCTGTGCGATTGGAATGATTCTACATTCAACCGGTGCTACGTGTGGTGGCAGTACCAGTCCGTCATCGTCACCGTGAACCATGATCAGGGCTCCGATACTTCTTGTTGACCATCCCCATGATGTCTCATACGCACTGTGCAGTTCGTTGTTCTTATCTACATATTTGATTCCGAATGCATCCGGGAATCCGTTTCCGAAGAAATGGCTTGTCGCAGACTGAAGTGCTTTTCCGTCATGCATCAGTGCTTCGATCGTGTATGTGTCTTCTGCTCCGGCGAATTTCTCGTGTTCTGCCTTTCTTCCTGCTACGAATGGGATAGCCATTGTCTCTTTGTAGAAATCTTTATAAATTTGCCACATCTGGATTGTTCTTTGTTCAGCCTCTTCATATGTTGCATGAATCGTGTGGCCTTCCTGCCATAAGAATTCTCTGGAACGAAGGAATGGTCTTGTTGTCTTCTCCCAACGGAGAACGGAGTTCCACTGGTTCCATACCTTTGGAAGATCTCTGTATGATTTTACTGTTTTAGCCCAGAGGTCACAGAACAGTGTCTCTGATGTAGGGCGTACGCAAAATCTCTCCTGGAGTCTCTCCATTCCACCGTGTGTTACCCATGCTACTTCTGGTGCAAATCCTTCTACGTGATCAGCTTCTTTTTCCAGAAGTGACTCCGGAATCAGTACTGGCAGGTATACATTCTCAACTCCTGTTTCTTTAAAACGTCTGTCCAGATCTGCCTGGATCAGTTCCCAGATCGCATAACCGTTCGGTAAGTAGTTCATGCATCCTTTTACGCTTGAATAATCACAAAGATTTGCTTCACGTACAACGTCTGTGTACCACTGTGCGAAATCTTCGTCACGGGATGTAATGTTTTTGACTAATTTTCCTTTGCCATGTTTCTCTTCTCCTTTTCAATTTTGGTGAAATCCTTATTCCACGTTATTTTTTTGCCGGGAGTTCCACAACCTGACAATTGCTTCTGTATGCCTGGCACAAAAAAACGCCGGGCCTTTCGACTCCCCGAAAAGGGACCGAAAAGCTCGGCGGTACCACCCTAGTTAACTGCGACCCTTTCGCAGCTCTCTTCATTGGCCGTTAACGCCGGCTGACACGCTGCACTTTCACACAGTGGCTCCAGGACCGGTTCCATGTGATGAACAGCAGATATCTCACACCATATGATATCCTCTCTGCGGCTGGATTCTCATGTACTAATTCCCTTCATCGCCATAAAAATTTTTTTGAATTGTCAATTATTTTTAATCCATGAAATATGTTTTGTCAAGATATTATCCCTCTATCTGCCAGTACTTTTCCCGCTCAATTATGTTTTCCTCTTTTCTCTTCTTGCAGTTTTTTCCCCTCCATGATTTAATAAGTATATCATTTGTTTTAACAAAGGAGAAGTATATGGCTACTTTAAATATATTATATGAAGACCCGCACATTTTAGTCTGTGTCAAACCACACGGCATCGCAACCCAGAGCAAAAGTATCCGTTACCCGGACATGGTCAGCCTGATCAAAAACCATCTGGCGAAATCCAGTGGTTCCAGGAACCCCCGGCTCAGCTGAGCCTTACCTTGCCGTCATCCACAGACTGGACCAGCCGGTCGCCGGAATCCTTGTCTTTGCCAAGACTCCGGCTGCTGCAAAAGATCTGAATAAACAATTACAGAATCAGGGATTCGGGAAATATTACCGGGCACTTGTTGCCAATGCACCTTCAACAAAAGAAGGAACACTCGAGGATTATATGGTCAAAGATGCCAGAACAAACACTTCCCGCATCTGTTCTGCAAAGGAAAACGGATCAAAAATTGCACGGCTGCATTATGATACAGTTCCTGTTGGCCGGTTGTTTTCAACTGTTTACCGCACCTGTTGATGTCTCTCTGTCTTCCAAAGTCAGGAACTGAGACCGAAAATACATCTGGACACCGGACGTCATCATCAGATCCGTGTACAACTCGCATCTGTGGTTGTCCGATTGTTGGAGATACCAAATATAACTCAGGAACTTTCTGACACCACGGGCTGGCAGACAATCCGGCGATTGTGTGCTTATAAACTAGATTTTAAACACCCGATTACACATAAGACTATGCATTTTCAGTTAGCAAATGATCCTGTGTAATTTTTTACCGATAAAAATAACTGTCATAAGACATTTTTAAACAAACTGCTGACAGCTTGTTCTGACACACAACATTCAAAAAAGGAGCAGGAAATTCCTACTCCGTTTTTTTCGCCGATACATATACCATCTATGCTTCTGCTGCATCCTCTGCCAGTGCTTCTTCATATTTCTCAAGGATGAAATTCTGAATGCGCTCTCTTGTTCTTGAATTGATCGGATGTGCAATATCTCTATATTCCCCATCCACAGCTTTCTTGCTAGGCATTGCAATAAAAGTCCCTTCTCTCCTTCAATCACCTTAATGTCATGTACCACAAATTCCTCATCCATGGTAATAGAAACTACAGCTTTCAGTTTCCCCTCTTTTGCTACTTTCCGCACACGTACATCTGTAATCTGCATGTTTTTCTAGCCCCTTTCTTCTAGCCTTTGCACCATTTTCTCTTAAAGTGCATACCTCTCATTTTTCTACGACTACTCTCACACCATTTTCACCAACATAACGTGTATTTGCCCGAATCGTATCTCTGCTTTCCACAATGCAGTTCTCAATATATACATTATCTCCGATATATACATCATTTAAAATAATGGAATTCTTAATGACACAGTTGTTCCCCCACGAATGTCTTCTTAAAAGAATCGAATTCTCGACTGTTCCATTAATAATACTTCCACTTGCCACAAGACTGTTCTTAACCATAGATCCCGGATTATATTTTGCCGGCGGCTGATCGCTGACCTTGGAATAAATGCTCGGCTGTGTTCGGAAGAAATACTCCCGTACTTCTGGTTTCAGGAAATCCATATTCGTCTGATAATATGCATCCACTGTTGAAATGTTGCTCCAGTAATCTTTTATTTTATAACCGTAGATTTTCTTCAGATTCTTATACCTGATGAGAATATCGGTCACAAAATCATGTCTGTCATCTTCTGCGCAATGTTCGATCAGATCGATCAGCTGGCGTCTTCTGATTACATAGATACCCTGTTGATACAATCTGTGACTGTGCCACCATCGGCTTTTCTTCGAATTCTTCAATGCGCATAGAATCATTCATTTTGATTGTTCCGAAACGGCTCGCATCTTCGTTCGGACCAAGTTCTTTGCAAACCACTGTAATATCCGCTTTCTTTGCAATATGATATTCCAGGACTTTGTTATAATCCATCTTGTAAACCGCATCACCGGATGTGATGATCACATAAGGTTCATGGCACCTTTCAGGAACTCCAGGTTCTGATAGATCGCATCTGCCGTTCCACGATACCAGTATCCGTTCTCGTTTGTGATCGTCGGGGTAAATACATATAATCCCCCCTGCTTACGTCCGAAATCCCACCACTTGGAAGAATTCAAATGTTCATTCAGTGAACGTGCATTATACTGTGTCAGAACTGCAACTTTCTGAATATGAGAAGTTTGACATATTGCTGAGTGCAAAGTCAATTGCTCTGTAGCTTCCTGCGATCGGCATCGCCGCTACTGCTCTCTTATGTGTCAGTTCACGCATCTTGTTGCTGTTACCACCTGCTAAAATAATTCCAACTGCTCTCATGCCTGTTCACCTGCCTTTATCAATGTTTCGCCACTTTCCAGTACTCCATCCGGGTAATCTTCTTTGGATGTTACGCCACTGACAGCAGTATTCTTTCCAATCTGTACGCCATCCGGTATCACGGATTTTTCACCCACGCAACCAGTCCAAAGGAATAGATCGGCCGGTTTTAATTTGTTCGGTGCTTCACTTGCCGATACCAAAAAACATTATCTCCAATCACAATTTTCTGCAATGATTGCCTTTATCGACCACGCAATTTTACCAACCCTGGTATCTTTCATAATAATAGAATCCTTGACAACCGTTCCCTTCTCCTATAATAACTCCGGATCCGATAATACTGTTATGTACTTCACCATATACTTCCGCACCGTTACAGATAATACTTCTCTCAATCACAGACTGTTCTGAAATATACTGTGGCGGCAGAATCTCACTGTTGGTATATATCTTCCAGAATTCTTCATATAAATTGAACTCCGGTATGATATCGATCAGTTCCATATTGGCTTCCCAGTAAGAGCCAAGGTTCCAACATCTTTCCAGTATCCGTTGTATTCATAAGCAAACATAATCTCTGCCTTTGCTGTGACAATACGGAATGATATGCTTTCCAAAGTCACATCCCAGGCTCGATCCTTCAATGAGATCAGGGCTCCTTTCAAAACTTTCCATGAGAAAATATAAATTCCCATGGATGCCAGATTACTCCGCGGTTTTTCCGGTTTTTCCTCAAAATCCGTAATACGTCTTTCTTCATCTGTAATAACGATTCCAAAACGGCTTGCCTCTTCGATCGGTACCGGCATTGCTGCAATGGTTACATCTGCATTATTTGCCTTATGAAATCCAGCATAACCTCATAATCCATCTTATAAATATGGTCACCGGATAAGATCAGTACATAATCCGGATCAAACTGCTCCATATAATTCATATTCTGATAAATGGCATTGGCTGTACCGGTATACCATTCACTGTTATTGCTCTTTTCATATGGAGGAAGAACGGTTACTCCACCATTGTTCCGGTCTAAATCCCACGGAATACCTATCCTATATAGTATTCAGCCGCAATGGCTGATACTGGGTCAGAACTCCGACCGTATCAATTCCCTGAATTAATACAGTTACTTAACGGGAAAATCAATAATACGATATTTTCCTCCAAAAGCAACCGCCGGTTTTGCCAACTTTTGCTGTCAGAACGCCCAAGTCTGCTGCCCTGTCCTCCCGCCAACAGCATTGCAATCATTTCTTTCTTTGCTCATTCTCATCACCCCTTTTAACCTTGCTTTTATTTCTTAATAATTATACCATTTTTCTTCTTTTCAACAGCTTTTTACAATTTTTCTGATATTTTTTGTATTTTTTGTAAAATTTAGTATAATGTAGATTTATTTTATAACTTTTTATGATTTCCTGATATTTTTTGAACTTCGCTCAAATTCGTTTGCAATTTTGAAAGATAGGGTTATTTATATTAGATAAATATGCACTAAGATTTCTAGATAGAATGGACAGGTAAAAAATGTATAAGATTAATTTTAAAAAACCAATTCATATTCACTTTATCGGCATTGGCGGTATCAGCATGAGCGGTCTTGCCGAGATTTTTTGAAGAACATTTTACGATCTCCGGTTCCGACTCACAGAAGTCACCTTTAACCGAAAACTTACGAATGCCGGAGCGAAGATTTTTACGGACAACGCGCTTCTAATATTGAAGAAGGTATTGATTTAGTCGTCTATACGGCAGCGATCCATGAAGATAACCCGGAACTTGCCGCTGCGAAGGCTGCAGGCATTCCAACACTGACCAGAGCTGAGCTGTTAGGACAGATCATGGATAATTATTCGGATTCTGTTGCGATCGCAGGTACGCACGGAAAGACCACTACGACATCTATGGTCTCCCAGATTTTTTAGATGCCCGAATGGACCCGACCATTTCCGTTGGCGGTATCTTAGATGCGATCGGCGGCAACATCCGCGTTGGAAAATCCAACCTGTTTGTGACGGAGGCATGTGAATACACGAACAGTTTTTGAATTTCCGCCCAAAATACTGTCTGATTAAATATAGAAGAAGACCATTTAGATTTTTTAAGGATATCCACGATATCCGTCATTCTTTCCGTCTGTTTGCAGAAAATACGGCTCCTGACGGTGTGATCGTTCTAAATGGTGCCATCGAACAGCATGACGCTATTACAGAGGGGCTTGACTGCGAAAGTCGTTACCTATGGTCTGTCTGCTGACAATGATTTCTATGCTTCCGATATTTCTTATAATGAAAAGGGATGTGCAAGTTTTCTTGCTCACGAGGTAAAATACAACGATCGGACAGATCACACTTTCCATTCCGGGAGAGCACAATGTACAGAATGCCCTTGCGGCGATCGCTCTTTGCACACAGATGAAGATTCCGGTTACTTCTATTATAAGTGGTTTGTCTGCTTTCCATGGAACCAAACGCCGTTTTGAAAAAAAGGTACGGTCGGCGGCATTACGATCATCGACGATTACGCACATCATCCGACAGAGATCCGCGCAACCTTAGAGGCTGCAAAGAATTATCCTCATGAACGTATCGTCTGTGTTTTCCAGCCACATACCTACACGTACCAAAGCATTTTAGAATGAATTTGCCGATGCCCTGTCACATGCCGACCATGTGTCCTCGCAGATATCTATGCTGCCCGTGAAACCGATACTCTGGGATGTCTTCAGGAGATATCGCAGAAGAATTAAGGATGCCGGAATGCGATGCTTACTATTTCCCAAGCTTTGAAGAGATTGAACAATTTCTGTTAAAAAATGCCAGAACGGGGACCTGTTGATAACTATGGGAGCCGGAAAAGTTGTAAACATTGGGGAAAACCTGCTTAAACGCTAGTTATCCACGTTATCCACACAATTTTTCCCGCTTTTCAAAATGTCGGATTTTTTTATTTCATAATATTTTTTTTGAGTTACGGTTTTCCCGATTTTGGGGAAAACTATTTACAATGAAACGAACCATAAAACGGTTTTGGGGAAAATGGGGAATCCACATTATGAAGGAATTAAAACCCTTGATAAACAGGGGTACAGACGAATAGCAACTTTACAAAAAAACTGTGCTAATGAATTTATTGACCATTATATGGTCAGAGAGAAAATGGAGAGCTTTATGTCAAAATATATCTCCTGCTTCTCCGTCATATGAATCAGTCCTCCTGGATTCTTTCTTTATTGACCGGAACTGGCTGATCGCTTGAATGGTGAGTTCGAGAAAGATATCCTATCGTGCATTGAGATACTGGAAAAGCGAAGGACTGTCCTCGATTATCTGGATGACATACGGATGAAGGATATCAAAGTGCACGTGCTCCTTCACCGGCAACCTTTCTTGGATTACGATAACGAGGTGCAGTCCGGTATTTATTTTAGATTCCATAATATGCCACAACTCTGTCTGCTCTGACTTGTCACTGCAAAGGATTCCGAATACTATAACCGGCAGCACAACGAACAAAATCAACAGACAGTACCGCAGCCGAAAAAGAACGTGCAGAGTTCAAAGAATTACTGTTCGTGAAAAAGCAGAGCAGTACCTTGGAAAGACACTTTCTGCTACTGATATTGACCAGATTACTTATTTTTATGATACACTGAATATGTCAGCTGAACTTATTGAATATCTGATTGAATATTGTGTCGAAAATGGTCATAAGAGTATGCATTATATTAATAAGGTGGCCTTATCATGGCATGAAGAAAACATAACAACTGTGAACAGGCCAAGACAAGTTCATTTCTCTATAATAAAAATTGTTATTGTGTCCTGAATGCATATGGTATCAAAGCAACCGCAACCTGCTACCTTCTGAGATGGATTATATGAAAAATGGTGAAGAATATGGCTTTCGCTTTGGAGGTCATCCACGGAAGCCTGCGACCGTACCATTCAGGCCATTCATCAGCCAAGCTTTGAATATACCGATTCCATCCTGAAGCGCTGGAAGGACAAGAACGTCCATCAGTTAAAAGATATCGATGCGGTTGATGCTGATTGCCGCAAAAGAGAAAGACGTGCGAAAAAGAACTGGCAAAAGAACGCAAAAGAACAACAGCAGGCTCAGAAGCCACCGAAAGCAGCCAGAATAATAAGTTCAACAATTTCGATGGACGTTCTTATGATATGAACGATCTGGAACCAGTTCAGCAATAACGTATACTTATCAGATTTTATTATATGAATGTAAAGAGAGCCTGTCTTTGACAAACCTTGCATACTTCCAGAAAAGGTATGAAGTCAGACCAAAACATGGCACCAATTAGAACTACGATCATTTAATGCGTATTTATGAAAAAAACAACTGGATAATGACTTTTCAGAAAACGCTATGAGAAGGCATACTTCTGTTTCCTGAGTGAGGAACTGGATCATTCCATCTCGGTCTTTAAGCAAATCCCAAGGCTGCTTTTGGACGGAGACCAGACTGCCCTTTCTTCTTTAAAATCAGAGATTGAAAACTCTCTGGTCTGATCGCATCTTCGGATTAAAATCACAAGGTCTATCCGCAATTACCGACTTATTACAGTGTCCGGATTGTAAAGATACCGGTTATATCGGCACACATAAATGTCACTGTTTCAAAAAAGCGATTGTGGATTATTTATACACACAATCGAACTTAAAGATATCCTTGACAAAGAGAATTTTTCAACCTGTTCTCTGTCCTATTATTCCAGGAATCATATCGATCCTGCTTACCGGACGTTCTTCTCTGGAATCAATGGAAAATGCCGTTAAAGTCTGTCGGAATTTTATTGATACATTCTCTGAAAGAATTTCATAACATACTATTTTATGGTGATACCGGTGTCGGCAAGACTTTTTTATCCAATTGCATTGCAAAAGAATTAATGGATTCAGGTTATTCCGTTATTTATTTTACAGCAGCCGGACTTTTTGATATTTTTGCAGAAAAATGTTTTGGAAAACGGCAGAACAAGGATTCTGATGTATTCAGAATATATTTTGACTGTGACTTACTGATCATTGATGATCTGGGAACAGAACTTTCGAATTCATTTACTGTATCCCAGCTGTTTTTTGTGTGAATGAATGAACGTATTTTAAGAAAAAAATCAACCATAATATCTACAAACCTTGCATTGGATGATAGCTTGCAGAAATTTATTCGGAACGGACATTCTCACGAATCAGCAGTAATTATACGATGATCAAACTTTTCGGAGACGATATCCGCATTAAAAAATTGCAAAAAAAATTTTGTGGTATTTTTAAACTTTTGGGATTTTTTACTTATTATAATACAATAAATTATGGAGGAACTCTATCATGGCAAATGATGAAAGAAACTTGGAAACGATTCCAACCGGTGCTCTCGGTCTGATCCGTTGACGGTTGTACAGAACTGGGAGCAAAAGGTCAATGATTATCTCGTAAAATGGAGGGAAAGAAGATGGACATATTCAAGGATAACGATCGCTTTCAAGGCTATGAGAAAGACATCTTATACTTAATCGATGCAAAAAGTTCCACGTTTTGGTTCCGGTGAAGCCAAAGGTGTGATTAAAGATTCCGTTCGTGGTTATGACCTCTATATCATGGTGGATGTAACCAACTACAGCATGACTTACTCTATGCGGACAGACAAACCATATGTCCCCGGACGACCATTTTCAGAATTTAAAACGTATCATCGCAGCAGTTGGTGGAAAAGGACGCCGTATCAACGTCATCATGCCTTTCTTATATGAAAGCCGCCAGCATAAGAGAAGCACTCGTGAATCTCTGGACTGTGCACTTCGCTCTTCAGGAGCTTGTCCGCCATGGGTGTTGACAATATCCTTACATTCGATGCACATGATCCTCGTGTACAGAATGCGATTCCGCTAAACGGATTTGAGACCGTTCCGTCCGACTTACCAGTTCATCAAAGGTATCTCCGTACATTCAAAGACCTTCAGATCGATTCCGATCACATGATGTCATCAGCCCGGATGAAGGTGGTACAAACGTGCGTATATCTTGCCAACGTATTAGGACTGGACATGGGTATGTTCTATAAACGTCGTGACTACAACCGTATCGTAGACGGACGCAACCCGATCGTAGCACACGAATTCTTAGGCTCTTCTGTAGAGGGCAAAGACGTGATCATCCTTGATGATATGATTTCTTCAGGTGACAGTATGTTCGACGTTGCCCGCCAGTTAAAACAGCGAAAAGCAAACCGTATCTTTACCGTTGCAACATTTGGTCTGTTCACAAACAGGCATATGAAGAAGGTATCTTGGATGCTGTTCTGACTACAAACCTGATCTATCAGACACCGGAACTTCTGGAACGTCCATATTATATCAACTGTGACATGAGCAAAATATATTGCCCTCGTGATCGATACACTGAACCATGATGGTTCTATCAGCACATCCTGAATCCGATTGAAAGAATTCAGAATGTTGTCAATAAGTATAAAAACGGTGAAGAGTTTAAGATTTAAAATGCAGGACCTGCCCAGGCAGTTCTTCTGCCAATTCAACCGCATTTTTTTAAAGTTCTATTTTGTGATAAACAATTCCGGCTTCCTTCATCACCTGTTCTTCTCTCGTCTGACAGGTAAATATGAACACCTGTTTCTTATGTTCTTTCAACCATCTGAGTGTCTGAAGCATTCTCTCTTCATCATAATATGCAAATGCATCATCCAGTATCACTGGCATCTCTTCTTCACACAACAGTTCTCCGACTGCCATACGCAATGCCAGATAGATCTGTTCTACTGTTCCCCGGCTTACCTGTTCAATCTCCACCAGTTTTCGTCTGTCACAAGCGATACGTGAAGTTTTTCATCTGTGACGAGCTTTGTATATTTTCCCCCGGTGATCTCACGGATGAATGATGACGCCTTTCTCATTCAGATCTCTTTTTCAAATACCCCGCATTGCTCTGACAGCTGCTCCAGATGCTCTGCTGCCATCTGAACTGCCTGGCGTTTCATTTCATATTCTCTGGAACGTTCATTGATCTCATCCAGCTCCGCGAGCTGTTCTCCCAAGATTATCATACTGAATTCTCTTCTCTTTTAATTCTTCTGTAATATGGGATTTTTCCCACCGTAACTTCTCTATCGGAACCTTTTTCTTCTTCCTGCGTGATCTCTTCAAAATAATCTCTGGCTCTGTTTTTACCTGTTTTTTCCGACTTTCATCCGGTTCCATATATATAGGCCGAACGCAAGGAACAACACAATCGCCATCAGATAATTCCATGGTTTCGAGAACAAGATGACTGCAATCACAATAACCAGTGCAAACACCAGTATCTCCATCGGATGGATCCTCCATTTTTCCGGACGTATCTCATCCATGACACCTTTTCCATGTTCTTCTTCCTTCCAGCTGCCGTTCTTTCCGTTTTCTTCCTCTTTTCCGGCTCTGTACTCAAGTTCTTCTTCCACCCGTTCAGTTCTTCTTCTAGATGATGTACATCACGCCAGACAAAAGATACTTCCTGCTCAAGTTTTTTCACGTTTCTGCTGATTTTGAGCCATTTCCATACGGATCTCATTTTCCAGGATCTTCTTCCTGCCTTTCAGCTGTTCCAATGCCCCATTCAGATCGATTTCTCCATTGCCTGAAGTATAATAATTTGTCGCATAATTTTTCAATTCCATCGCCATACTTTCCCCCATCTGTGCATTTCTCTGGCTCATGGAAACGGTATTCTCATAACGGTCAACATTCATCTCTCCAAGCAACATCCGCAGATCCCCGTCCTCTACAGAAAGGACTTCACCATCCTCTATACAGACAAGTTCCGCCTTTTTTGGAATATTTATCAAAATTTCTTTCAATACGGAAATGTTTCTCTCCGCTTGCAAATTTCAGTGTTCCAGAATAGTAATTAGGATTTTCCCACGGTTCATAGATGCTGAATGTATCATTCTGCGCCGCTCTGCCTCTTCCCCGTTCGATTCGAAGAGCATTCCCCTTTGATAAATGTATGGATCGTAGATTTTCCTGATTCATTTTCCCCATGGATCAGGTTGATCCCTTCTTCCAAATTGATCTGCCGGTCATGAAATTTTCCAAAGTTTTTTTAACAATAATTCATTAATCTGCATTTTTCGGTTCTAGCCTCTTCTTGTCTCCATCAACGCCCGTACTCCCTCACAGAGCGCCTGATACTCCAGGCTGTCGGCCGGATAGCCCCTCCAGGCTTTCAATATATTGTCCAAGAATGTTTCCTTTATTTTCATTTTTTAATTTTGTAAAATCATACGCCGGCTTTGTATGATCCGTAATCTCCACTACATTACCATAAGGATCCATATAATCCAACTCATACCAGATATCCGGATCACGATATCCGGTTAATGTAATCTTATACATATGCTGCATTCCCTGCTCTGCGATCATATCTGTAATTTTCTGCCTCAGTACATGACCGGTTACAGATTTATCCACCTTTACCTCACAGTTTCTGTATTCCCGCAACGCATGTGGTACACAAACCGGATCTGACAGCCTTTTCCGGTAATTCTTCCCTCGATATAGCCATGCCTCCCGATATCTCCTGTATCCGTCGGTTCCAGCGAACCGGCATACGCCATCCTGTTTTCCACCAACAGCTGTGGTTTATGAATATGACCGAATGCCACATAATCATAGCCCAATGTCATGATCTGATTACTCTTGATCGGAACATGTTTCTCATCCCCGCCGTGTGCAAGCAAAATCTCATATTTCTGCCGTCTTTCGGGACTGCATGATCATATAACTGGATCCATGGATTTCTCTGGAATGATAACTGCATCCATAGACAGCCGTCTGGATCGGTCAAGTTCCACACAGCTCGATTTCCTGCGAGCAGATCATGTGCACATGCGGTGCCCAGGTAAATGTTCGGTAATAAGAGTTTTTTCCTGATATGATCATGATTACCGGCGATCATAACAACTTCTGTCTGCTCCAGCATCTCAGTATGGAATTCATTTCTTTTAATTCTCTTAAAAGGGGCTGCCTGTGGAAACAGATCTCCGGCAATCAGCAACAAATCTGTCTTTTTCTGATTGCAGATTGTTATGATATCGAAAGCTGTCCCAGAGTTCCTGTTCTCTATTTTGACTGTAGGCGTTTCCCGCGTCCGGTTTTGCCCCTAAATGCAAGTCTGCGATGTGTATGAACTTCATCCTTGCTTCCTTCTTTCTGTTCTGTCTTTTCTTTCGATGGCAGTGTTACGACAAACTGTGTCTGATTGTCATCACTTTTTGCCAGAATTCTTCCCCCATGCAGCTCCACAATCTGTTTGGCGATTGCAAGTCCGAGACCTGCGCCGCCGGTTCCCGTTGATCTGGAACCATCCACGGATAGAATTTTTCGAATATTGTCTGAAGCATATCACCCGGAATCTTATCTCCTGCATTGGTAAATGTGATCTCGATATCCCCGTCCTTTATCTTTGCTTCAATCCGGATCTCCGTATTTGCATAGCAGTAAGCAATTGCATTTCTTAAGATATTATCAAATACTCTTGCGAGCTTGTCCGGATCTCCGTAGATCATCAGATCTTCTTCTACATCCACTTCACAGGTCAGTTTCTTTCCTGCAGGACTCCATACAGCTCATCTGCCAGCTGTTCCAGCATCATCGTGAGATCAATCTCTACCGGTTCCAGTTCGATATTCTGAAGATTATATCTTGTAATATCAAAAAATTCATTGATCAGCTCTCCTAATCGGATGGATTTTTCCAATGCGATGTGAGTATATGCTTTTCGTTCTTCTTCCGGCATGTCGGGATGATCTTCGAGCATCGTAAGATACGCCACGATCGAAGTCAGCGGCGTCTTCAGATCATGCGCCAGAAAAAGCACCAGGTCATTTTTCTTCTTTTTCACCTTCCGTTGCTTCCAACTCCTGCCGTTTTCAATGTCGCTTTGATCTCATTTAACCGGATCTCGATAGGTTTTAATTCTGTGATCAGGTGGATGGGATCTGTATCCTCTGAAAGTCCAAGCTCATTTATTCTGGCAAGAAGCTTGTCGTAGTCATCCTCTCTCTGGCTTCCACCGATAATTTCTCCGATTCCCGGTACAAGGCAGTCTACTGCTGCAACTGTCTTTCCGTCTTCATTGAGTTTCATGTAAAATGCCTTGATTTCCTTCGGATAATCGGTGACAAATACAGGGC